>Ga0306920_100000061_pt1 | contig 146412 bp, 126 predicted proteins | sample flu12Cox44000170_FD_204666 | JGI IMG/M metagenome (GOLD analysis project Ga0306920, IMG submission 204666) | Lab enrichment of tropical soil microbial communities from Luquillo Experimental Forest, Puerto Rico - flux4day.12C.oxic.44.000.170 (v2)... | ecosystem: Environmental > Terrestrial >...
GATTCACACGGCTTCACCGGACCGATGACGGCATTGCCGCGCACTTTCATGCCACCGACCTGAACGCCGGCCACGCCTATACGTTCTGGATCGTGGAAGTTGAGCTCGACGGGTTCATGCACGGCGGCCGGGTCGACGGCAAGGTGGTAAACGCGAGTGGCGTCGCCAACATCTACGTGGAAGCGGAAGTGGGGGAGATCCTGGGGGATTTTCACGTCCCGGGGACACCGATTCAAGAGGGACTCTTGGCGGACCCGCTGGAGTCGACCTTCTGGCTGGTGATCCGCGACCACGGGCCGGCGAGCTCGGACCCGGACGAGCTCTACGAGCAGCTGTTTACGCACCAAACCGGGGTGCCCGGCGTTACGGACTATGCGATTAGTTTTCAGGTACCACGCCCGTAAGTCCATCAATCGTGCCTAGGTGTAGGGTGGGCCTCCCCGGCCCACCCTACGGAAAGGAGATTTCTATGTTCACGCATTGTTTGTCCCGGAATCGATCAAGGAAATACCGCGGAGGCCGGGTGCGCCCCAAATGGGTTCGCCCTGTGAGCCTCGAGCTGCTCGAGGATCGCAACTTACTTTCGGGCTATCGGAGTATCGATGGCACAGGTAACAACGTGGCGAATCCGGAATGGGGCGCCGCGGGCATCCACCTGCTTCGGGTGGCCCCGGTCGCCTACGACGACGGGATCTCCAGGCCGGCCGGGGCCGACCGGCTTAGCCCCCGCGCGATCAGTAACGGCATCGTCGCCCAGGGCTCCGACGTCCTCTTCAACGACCGCAATATGAGCGACTGGGTCTGGCAGTGGGGGCAAGTCCTTGATCACGACCTGGACCTCACCCCGCAACCCGGCAATCCGCCCGAAAACTTCAACGTTCCGGTACCGGCCGGCGATCCGTTCTTCGATCCGAATAACACTGGCACCGCCGTCATCCAGTTCGACCGCTCGGTGTACGATCCGGCGACGGGTACCGGGCTTGACAACCCCCGCCAGCAGCCCAATGTAGACACCGCCTTCATCGACGCCTCTATGGTTTACGGCTCGGACGCCGTCCGTGCGGATCTCCTCCGGACGCATCAGGGCGGCCATCTCAAGACCAGCCCGGGCAATCTGCTGCCGTTCAATAGCGCTGCCTACTTCGGGTCGGCCGCCCCCCTGCCGAACGCCAACTCCGGCCCGTTCCCTAACGACCAGCTCTACGTGGCGGGGGACGTTCGCGCCAATGAGAACATCGGCCTGACCGCCGTGCATACCCTCTTGGTTCGGGAGCACAACCGGCGGGCCGATCAGCTGCACCGGGAGCACCCGCGCTGGGACGACGATCAACTCTACCAGGAAGCCCGGAAGATTGTCGGCGCCGAGGTCGAGGCGATCACCTATAACGAATTCCTGCCGGCACTGTTGGGGCCGAATGCCCCCTCGATCCGCGGGCACTATGACCCTTCGATCAATCCGGGGATCAGCACCGAGTTCTCGACCGCTGCGTTTCGCATCGGCCACACCCTGCTGTCTCCGCAGATCTTGCGGATTCAGAACAATGGTCAACCGGCCCCTGGCGGGCCGGTCGACCTAAGAGACTCGTTCTTTAACCCGTCCCTGATCCAGCGTTCCGTGGATGTGGACTACCTGCTCAAGGGGCTAGCCTCCCAAAAGGCCGAAGAAGTCGACAACAAGATTGTCGACGCGGTCCGCAACTTCTTGTTCGGCCCGCCGGGTGCCGGGGGCTTTGACCTGGCCTCCCTGAACATTCAGCGCGGCCGCGACCACGGCCTGTGCGACTACAACACGATGCGCGCAGCCTTCGGCCTGCCACGGGTGACTTCGTTCGCACAGATAACCTCCAACGTGACCGTACAGAATGAGCTGGCCAGCCTGTATGGCAACGTGGACGACATCGACGCCTGGGTAGGTGGACTGGCTGAAGATCATCTACGGGGTTCCAGCGTCGGGCCCTTGTTCACCGCCATCATGGTCGACCAGTTCACCCGCCTCCGCGACTGCGACCGCTTCTTTTTCGAAAATGACGCGTCGTTCAGCAGGGAGCAGAAAAGAGAACTGGAGGATACCACCCTGGCCGAGATTATCCGCCGCAACTCCGGGATCCGCAACATCCAGGACAACGTCTTCTTTGTGCCGGGAGACGACTCCGGGGACGACAGGGACTCGGGGGCAAGTAGCGCGGCCGGGCGTACCGCAGGCACGCTCGGTCAAGCGGCGGTTCTTCTCTCTTCCGGCGACCACCACTCCGCCGGCGCTTTCGATACCGGCTTGATAGCGGCCGAGAGGGCACCGACGCCGGACTTCCTGGAAGCGGTCTACGCCGACGCGCTCAATCGCTCTCCTGATGCGGCCGGAATGGCTTCGTTTGGTCAGGAGCTGAGCGCAGGCGCTTCCCATCTTGCCGTGGTGTCCGCCATGCTGAACTCAGACGAAGCCCGCCAGGAGGACGTGCAGGTGATGTACACGCGCTTCCTCCATCGCACTGCTGATCCGGCGGGTTTGGGTGCCTTCATGAGCGCGCTCGACGCTGGGATGTCGGAGGTGATGGTGGAAGCCGCCATGATCGGCTCGACGGAGTACAGCAACCACGGCTAACCGTTTGCAGGCCTGACGTGGAGGGAACACGCTTGGCGTGACCCCAAGCGGAGATTAGGCGTATGCAACCTGAGTTGAGGAATAAAGCGGCCGGTGCGGGTCCGCCGCCAAGCTGCACCCGCACCGGCCCGGCATCTCCCCGACGCTTGGTCTGCGCGCCGCCGACGATGTCTCTTCATTATAGTGCAGACCTTCAGGAGGTAAGAGAAATGTCTCGGAAGTTGATTACGACCAAGCTGAGCCGGCGTCATGTGTTGCGCATGGGCGCTACAGGCGCAGCGCTGGGCATGGGAGGGCTGAACGATACCGACAGGTCTTACAGCGAGGCAAGATGTTGGTCCAGTTGGCCACGCCGTCGGGCGAGCCTTGCAACCAATGCCAGGAAACGGATCCGGAGCTATGCCCCGCTCTACATCGATGACGCTGCCGCGACCAGGTTGCCGGGCCGTCGGAGTGCTTCGGCTTCTGCGGAACGGGCAATGGGACCTCGCTGGCATCATCATTCGGTTTGATACGTCTTGGGGAGTACCAGCCATGCCGAACAGCAAACTCATCCGGGCGATTCTAATCGTTCTCCTGCTGGCTATTACGTTTCTGTTTTACCTCTGGAGTCGAGAGGGACCAATGAGTCGGGAGCAATTCCACACCCTGGTCATCGGCAAGACAGCGGACGAAGTCATTAATGCAGTGCGACCGCCGGACTCCATATGGTCCCCGGAGGATGGATCTTTCGAACTCTGGAAATATTGGCAACGAACGAGCAACGATGGAATGCTTGATCCGTTTTACATGATTCGCTTCGTCAACGGCAAAGTCGAAAATGCCAGAGCCAGCGGCGAAGCAACCTGGGGCGTCATTGACAAAGGTTGAGGAATAGAACGGCCGGTGCGTGCGCGCCGCCAAGCAGAACACTCACCGGCGTGGCACGCCTCGGCGCCCGGTCTGCGCGCTGATGCCTTTGCATTGCATCGCAGACCGCCATGGCGAAGCAACCTCGCGATGAGATCGTCCACCCAGTAGCCGGTGTGGGTTAGATATGAGGGTTGCTGCTGTAACTGCTGCTGTTGTAATTATTCTCCTAGCGGTCTGCTGGAAGAAAACCAGTGCGCCTCGTCTTGATCCTACAACCGAACGGTACTTGGCATCCTTCATCGAGAATTGTCAAAAAAACGGCTATTTCACGGAAGCGACTGAAACAGACCCGGGACATTGGCAATTAGTTGCCGGGCCAAAATTCGAACCCTGGTTTAGTTCTTCTTTGGCGAAGCAATTTGGCGAGTTGAAAAATGCAAAGACTGTGACGATCATCGATAGCGAAGGCACGGTGCTTTATAGCCTGACTTTCATTCCTTAACTCAAGTGACTACGCGTCCGACCAGCAACGACGATTGCTTCGGGTGTTAATGCACGGCAGGAAACACAACACTCACTTTCCAAATCCCTTGTTCGGAGGACAAATAATGGCACCGCACAAATCATGTATGCCGAAGATGACCTTGCGGATCGAACTCCTGGAGAATCGGTGTGTCCCGACAACCATCACGCCTACGACGTTCGCCGACGGCGGCCTGGCCAGCGGCAGCCTGCGCGACGCCGTCCTCCACTTCAATGCCGACTCCGGTACGGACGATGACATCATCCAGCTGGAGGCCGGCACGTACGCGCTGACCATCCAGAACGTCGGCGGCCGGCACGAAACGGCCGGACTCACCGGCGACCTGAACCTGACCCAGACGAGCCACCGCTGGATCATCCAGGGAGCCGGGCCGAGCACGATCATTGATGCCAGCCAGCTCCAGGACCGGGTGTTCCAGATCGTCAACCCGGGCACGCAGGTCGTCTTCCAGGACCTGGTCATCCAGGGCGGCCTGGCGCAGGACAATGGGGCGGACGGTGTTCAGGCCGGGACGACGGATGCCCTGGGCGGCGGCATTCTCAACAACGGCGGCGAGGTCACACTGGAGAACGTGGTCGTCCAGAACAATGGAGCGCGGGGCGGCGACCAAGCCGCTCGGACCGTCCCTGGTCACAACGCACTCGGAGGCGGGATCTACTCCACCGGTGGCGCGCTGACCCTTGCCGCGACGACGACCGCCAATAACCAGGCTAGCGGCGGCCGCGGCGGTGACTCGTCCCGCACCCGTTACCGTGCCGGTGCCGGCGGGTCGGCCAGCGGTGCCGGGCTGTACGCCACCGGCGGCTCCTTGGACATTTCCGACAGCACGATTGCTAAGAACCGAGCCACAGGCGGCCGGGGGGGCGACGGCGGCTATTACACTACCACCTACACCTTCTCCGGCTACACCTTCTACCGCAGGTACAGCTTCGGGGGCCAAGGCGGAGGCGCGCAGGGCGGTGGCCTGTACGTCAACGGTGGCTCCCTCACACTTGCATCCAGCAACATGGCTTCCAATCAGGGGACCGGAGGCCCCGGGGGTGTCAACGGAAGCCCTGGCAGCGCTGGTGGAGGAGCCTTGTACATGATGTCCAACGCCGGCACGCCGACGATCACGGGCAGCACTCTGTCCGGCAATACCACCAACGGCGGCGGCGGCATCTTCAACGGTGGCACGCTGATGGTCAGCAACAGCACCCTGTCCGGCAACTCCGGCGGCGGCATCTACAACGCTGGCTACTACTCCTACTCTGCCACGCTGACTGTCAATGACAGCACCCTGTCCGGCAACTCCGGCCGCGCCATCACCAACTACTTCGCCACGCTGACTGTCAATGACAGCACCCTGTCCGGCAACTCCGGCGGCGGCATCTACAACGGCTACTTGGGCACGCTGACGGTCAGCAACAGCACCCTGTCCGGCAACTCCGGGAGCGGCATCTACAACGACGAAGACAGCACGCTGACGGTCAGCAACAGCACCCTGTTCGGCAACTCCAGTAGCGGCATCTACAACTACCGTGGCTCCATGATGGTCAGCAACAGCACCCTGTCCGGCAACTCCAGTAGCGGCATCCACAACGACTTAGGCTCCCTGGTGGTCAGCAACAGCACCCTGTCCGGCAACTCCGCCGCTTTCGGCGGTGGCATTTACATCAACAATGGCACGGTGACGGTCAGCAGCTGTATCCTAACGGGCAATACTGCCACCCCCAACCTCAACGGCTTCGGCGGCGACGGCGGCGGCATCTACTACTACGACGGGGGCACGCTAACGGTCAGCAACAGCACCCTGTTCGGCAACTCCGCCACCGGCGCCTCCGGTAAAGGCGGCGGCATCGACAGCGAAAACTATGGCACGCTGACGGTCAGCAACAGCACCCTGTCCGGCAACTCCGCCGCTTACGGCGGCGGCATCTACAACTCCGGTTACACGCTGACGGTCAGCAACAGCACCCTGTCCGGCAACTCCGCCGACTACTACGGCGGCGGCATTTCCACGTCTTCCCCATATCCCGTCACGCTCACAAATGTCACTCTCACGGCCAATCGCGCGGACAGATACGCCGGTGGCCTGTATGTGTTCTCCGGCTTGCCGGTGCTGCACAACACGCTGATCGCCGGCAACTTCCGCGGTGCCACCGGCACGACCGCCGACGACGTGTATGGCAGCCTGAACTCGGGCGGTGACTACAACCTAATCGGTGATCGCTCGGGCATGACCGGCCTCGTTAACGGCGTCAACGGCAACCAGGTCGGCAGCGCCTCCGACCCCATCGATCCTCAATTGGGCCCATTGGACGCCAACGGCGGCCCGACGCTCACGCACGCCCTCTTGCCTGGCAGCCCGGCCATCGACGCCGGCAACAACGCCTACGCCACCGACTGGGACCAGCGCGGCCCCGGTTACCCGCGCATCGTGAACGGCATTATCGACATCGGCGCGTTCGAGGTCCAAAGCGGCAGGCCCGGCACGAACCTGGATGGGCTAACGCACGCTTACCTGCTCACACCTGAGCAACCTCCCACCGGTTCCGGGCGATTCCACGCCGACGCTCAATTGGCTCAGACCACCGGCCAGGCTAAAGCGGCTGTGGACACCGTCATTTCGGCTGTCCCCGGGCAACCGAGACAACCCGTTCCGATCGAGTCGCTTCCAGATCAACCCGTGGAGCCCGAAGCGACTGATCCCGCGACGAGCATGGTTATCGGCAACCGTGCCGAGGACGCCGTATTCGCGGCTTGGTGCGATCCGCTGCTGGACTCATGGGCAGCGGATGGGCTGACGTGATTGCAATTGGCAAGGAAGGAACGAACCCAGCCCCAGAGGAGATTTCAAGTCCGCGGCCGGGCAGTACCTGTACCGGCCTGGCATCGCCTCGGCGCTCGGTCTGCGCGCAGGGGGGAATGCCTCTTCACTGTGTCGCAGACCGCCGTGGCGGAGGAGCCTCGCGATGAGGTCGCCCGCCGAACAGGAGGTAACATCATGTCTCTTACGAATCTGTTGGGCCGATTAATGTGTCGTGCGGCGCTACCGCGCCATCGCCGAGAGAAAACGTCCCGAGAAGCCGCTCGCTGGCGGCGATCATTCGCGCCCCGGCTCGAAATGCTCGAAGATCGGACCGTCCTCAGTACCTGGACGGTAACGAATTCCGCCGACAGCGGCAACGGTTCGCTGCGGGCGGTGATCGCCGCAGCCCAAAGCGGGGATCAGATCGTCTTCGACGACAGCCTCGCAGGCCAGACCATTACGCTGACCAGCGGCCAGCTGGCACTCACCAAGAGCCTGGATATCGAGGGCTTGGCGGCCGACCAACTGGCCGTTAGCGGCAACCACGCGAGCCGGATCTTCTCGATCAGCGGCGGAGTGACCGTGACCATCGCCGGACTGACGATTACCGACGGCCTGGTGGTCGGGGGCGACGGCGGCGGTATCCTGAATGTCGGTAGCACCCTCACTCTCGACCACGACATCTTCTCCAACAACGAAGCTCTCGGCGTCAGCAGCGCCCCGGGCCGAGGCGGGGCCGTCAATAGTCAACAGGGCGCCACCCTCGTCGTTGACGATACGCTGTTCACCCAAAACCAGGCGATTGGCGCCAGCGGCTCTGGCGGCACGGGCGGTGCCATCTTTCTTGATTCCACTACCGCCAGTATCCGTCTCAGCTCGTTCATCCGCAACCGGGCCATCGGCAGCGACGGGGGCGGCCAAGCAGGAGGAGGCGGTATCTGGAGTATGCAGCACAATACGGCAACGGTTAGTCAGAGTACGTTCATCGGCAACCAGGCCATCGGCGGCGACGGCGGAGTTATTGATGGCCATCTCGCCTTTCAAACCACTAGCGGTGGTTTCGGCGGCGGTATCAGGAACGGCGCGAATAGCACGTTCACCATCGAGAATTGTACTTTCACAGGCAACCAGGCTATCGGCGGCAACGGCGGCAGCACGACCAGCGGCGCGCGAGACTATGACATTTCCTACGGCTATGGCGGGGGCATTTCCAATCTAACCGGGACCGTTGTCGTTCGTGGAAGTACCTTCACGTATAACCAGGCCATTGGCGGTTCGAACGGGAGCGCGACGTTCGGCCGAGGGCATGTCGGAGACGGCAGCGGCGGGGGCCTCATTAACCTCGGGGTGGCCACGATCACGGACAGTATCTTCGAGCACAACGAGGCTCGCGGCGGTAGTGACAACACGGGCGGCGACAGCGGCACGGGGGGCAGTGGCGCCTTCATTGTCGGCTGGGGCTACGGCGGCGCGATCACCAATGAAGGTTGGCAAACCCCTGCTGGCACGAATACCTTGACCGCCAGCAACCTGACGCTCCGCCACAACCGGGCGGTCGGCGGCGCCGGCAATACGGGCGATGCCTTCGCGGGCGACGGCCTCGGCGGTGGGCTCGAAAGTTGGGGCGGGGCCGCGGCGACGATCCGTGACAGCGCGATCGATCATAACGAAGCGATCGGCGGCCCGGGAGGCACCGGCGGCAACGGCACCGATGGGCTAGGGGGCGGCCTCGCGAATGTCCTTGGGTCTGCCCTCACCGTCTTGGGCAGCACCCTGGACCACAACCAAGCCCTGGGCCATGAGGGGGACGAGGGCGGTAACGGCGGCAACGGCTTAGGTGGCGGGATCTATAACCAAGGCAGTTCTGCCATCTTCGGCGTTGCTTACCTCACCGTCTCCGGCAGCACTGTCAGCGACAACCAGGCCGAGGGCGGTAAGGGGGACAATGGCGGCAGCGCGGGCCAAGGCATGGGCGGCGGAATCTGGAGTGCCGGTAACCTCGCGCTCCTGAACAGCGCTCTGACGCACAACCAAGCCCTGGGCGCGGACGGCGCGGGTAGTGCCAGCGGCGGCGACGGCCTGGGCGGCGGCCTCTTTGTCGCTGGCGGGAGCGCGTCCGTTCTCGACACCGCCATCCGCCACAACCAAGCCGTGGGCGGCGATGGTGCCGTTGGCGGCAACGGCTTCGGCGGCGGCGTCTATGTCGCAGCGGGCACGGTGATTTTCGTCGCTTCGCAGATCAGCCACAACCAAGCCATCGGTGGCTCGGGCGACGGCGAGGGGACCGACGGCCTCAGCATAGGCGGCGGCGTTTACAACCTGGGGACGTTTCTGCTCGATGCGCTAACCGTCATCGCGCACAACCACGCCTCGACCAGCAACGACAATTGTTTCGGGTGTTAATGAACGGCGGGAAACACAGGATTCACTTTCCAATTCCCTTGTTCGGAGGACAAATAATGGCACGGCACAAATCATGTATGCCGAAGATGACCTTGCGGATCGAACTCCTTGAAAATCGGTATGTCCCGGCGACTATTACGCCGACTACGTTTGACGATGGCGGTTTCGGCAGCGGCAGCCTGCGCGACGCTGTCCTCCACTTCAATGCCGATACCGGCACCGACGACGACATCATCCAACTTTTGCCCGGCACCTACAGGCTGACGATCCGCAACACCCATGGCCACGAAAGTGCAGGCCTCGAAGGGGACCTGAACCTGACCCAGACGAGCCACCGCTGGATCATCCAGGGAGCCGGGCCGAGCACGGTCATTGACGCCAGCCAGCTCCAGGATCGTGTCTTCCAGATCGTGAACCCGGGCTCGCAGGTCGTCTTCCGGGACCTGGTCATCCAGGGCGGCCTGGCCCAGGACAATGGGGCTGACGGTGTTCAGGCCGGGACGACGGATTCCCTGGGCGGCGGCATTCTCAACAACGGCGGCGAGGTCAGGCTGGATAACGTGGTTGTCCAGAACAACATGGCCCAGGGCGGGGACGTAACTGCGCTGAGAGTTGCTGGTCACAGCGCCCTCGGAGGCGGGCTCTACTCGAGCGGCGGCGCGCTGACCCTGGCCGGAGCGACGATCGCCAACAACGAGGCCACCGGCGGCCGTGGCGGTGACTCCTCGCTCACGCGTTACGTTGCAGGTGCCGGCGGGTCGGCCGCTGGTGCCGGGCTGTACGCCAGCGGCGGCTCCTTGGACATCTCCGACAGCAGGATTGCTAACAACCGAGCCACGGGCGGACGGGGGGGCGATGGCGGCTATTACACTAGCACCTACACCTTCTCCGGCTACACCTACTACCGCAGGTACGGCTTGGGGGGCCAAGGCGGAGGCGCGCAGGGCGGTGGCCTGTACGTGAACCGCGGCTCCCTCACGGTTTCCTCCAGTACCATCGCTTCGAACCAGGGCGCCGGAGGCCCCGGCGGTGTCAACGGAGGCGTTGGCTTCAGTGAGGGAGGAGGCTTGTACAACTCGTCCAACACCGGCACGCCGACGGTCACGGGAAGCACCCTGTCCGACAACTCCGCCACTTACGGCGGCGGCATCGACAACGAATATGGCGGTGCGCTGACGGTCAGCAACAGCACTCTGTCCGGCAACTCCGCCGCTGACGACGGTGGCGGCATCGACAACGCGTATGGCGGTGTGCTGACGGTCAGCAACAGCACCCTGTTCGGCAACTCCGCCTCCTACGGCGGCGGCATCGACAACAACAGCGGGTCGCTGACGGTGAGCAACAGCACCTTGTCCGGCAACTCCGCCTACGGTGGCGGCGGCATCGACAACCTGGGCGGCACGCTGACGGTCAGCAACAGCACCCTGTCCGGCAACTCCGCCAACAACGGCGACGGCGGCGGCATCTTCAACGGTTACAACTACTACTTCGGCACGGTGACGGTCAGCAACAGCACTCTGTCCGGCAACTCCGCCGCTTACTTCGGCGGCGGCATCTCCACCGCTTCCCCGCGCCCCGTCACGCTCACAAATGTCTCTGTCACGGCCAACCGGGCGAACACCAGCGGCGGCGGCTTGTACGTCTACATCTACGGCCGCGGGCCGGTCCTACACAACACGCTGATCGCTGGCAACTTCCGGGACGCCACGGGAATGAACCGCGACGACGTGTACGGTAGCCTGGATCCTAGCGACAACAACCTGATCGGCGACGGCACCGGCATGACCGGCCTGAGGAACGGCGTCAACGGCAACCTCGTAGGCTCGACGGATAACCCCATCGACCCCCTGCTGGGGCCCTTGGACGAGAACGGCGGCCCGACGCGCACACACGCCCTGTTGAGCGGCAGCCCGGCCATCGACGCCGGCAACAACGCATACGCCACCGACTGGGACCAGCGCGGCCCCGGCTACCCGCGCATCGTCAACGGCATCATCGACATCGGCGCGTTCGAGGTCCAAGCCGCCGGCCCAGCCCCTCGGGACCATTCTCTGGTGCAAAGATTGTTTCCGATCGGCCGTTCCCTTGACCCGCCGATGTCGGCCCCGATCAATACCGTCTTGCCATTTGATGAACCGCAACTCGGCCCGTTGCCTGCTCAGCCATTGGTGGAAGCGCCCACGCGCTGGCATGTGGACCCCGGCGCGAACTCGATTCCACCAATTGTTCAGCGCGTCACAGATGCCGTCTTTGCGGCAGCGACTCTCGAGGCGCAATGGGGCGAGTTACTACTCTGGCTGTTCTAATACAAGAATGACGCGGCGCTTACTCCAGTAGCGTGAAAGATCGGCGTCATCGGCACGACCTGTACTGCGTATCTCGTCCGTGACCCCGCGACCATGCCCTAGATATCAGCTCGGACGACCAACGGAGGCCACCATGGTCAGTTGGGGTGGATCAGGATTCTGTTGCAAAAATTTTTGTCTACAAATTGACATGGAATCAATGACGGAAATTGACTGATTCGCTCCTGTGGTGGGGAGGTGTGCCAGCATATCAGAAACGAACTGTCCTAAGGGTGGACTTTGTATTGGTTTGTGGAGTGACATTCGTTTCCGTATCTTTTTAGGCCATAGGAGATTGGCAGGCAGCCTGTGCCTTCGGATGCTTTTGGTGTTGTTTGCACGACGCTGACCTGTCAACTAAAAATCCATTTCATGCATTTGCACCGAGGAAATGCAAATCGGGGCACTGAAACGACTGCGAATGATAACCAATGACTGATCGTTTTGTCGTGCGAAGCCACGCCCACCCATCGGCTAATAATCGTCCACCCGGTCAAAAATTAACCATTCTTAACGCAGCTCCTTGAAAAACCAATGGCGGATCTGGTGCTCGCCGGATTTGCTGCCCTGTCCTTCTTGGAACCGAATCGATAAGACCAAGAAATAAACCCTCTGTAATGGCCTCGAATTTGCTGCCCTTAATAGATAGAACACCATTATTCGGGGATGAACGCGGTGTCGAAAGGGGTACCATTATGTTCCGCAAAGTGTTTGATCGCATGGGAGCGCCGGCCGTGGCCATCGCGACGCTGTTGTTCGCCGCGGGAGTTGGATGGGCACAACGAGGTGGCCACGGAGGCGGGCATGGAGGAGGGCATGGAGGCGGAGGTCACGGCGGTGGCGGCCATGGAGGCGGGATGTCCCACGGCGGCGGCCACTCTTCTGGAGGCTCGTTCTCCCGTGGGGCCGGCCATAGCTCGGCAGGTCACGGCGGTGTTCCTTTCTCCAGCAAGGGTGTAGCGCACTCATCCGGCAGTGGATTCCATCATGGCGGCAATGACTTCCACCACGGCGGCGATTTTCACCATGGACACCATAATGGCCATCATCATGACGCCTTCTTCGGCTTCGGCTTTGGCTATTATCCTTGGGGCTACAACAGCTATTATTATCCTTACGCAGGGTATTCTTCTTACGGGGACTATCCCTATTACGGGGACTATGCGCAGAACTACTATCCTTCCAATACCTATCCCCAAATCCACAATTACTATCCTTATCCGCAAACGTACGATTCCAATTCTCTCCCGCAAACGTACGCTCCCGCTGCACCGGGCAATTCCGCTCCGACGCCCGCCCCACGACCGGCCGCCAAGGCCCCGCCAAATTCCGCGTTGTTTGGAGTGCGCGTTCCAGCCAACGCCGAGATTTGGTTCGAGGGCGTCAAGACCTCGCAAACCGGTGATTTCCGGGTATTCGAATCGCCCGAGCTAAAACCGGGAGTTGACTACAATTATGAGGTGCGCGCCCGCTGGGTGGAAAATGGCCAGACAGTGGAAAAGACCCGCAATCTGACCGTCCGAGCCGGGGACCAGATCGCCGTCAATTTTATGCCGCCCGTACCGTAGACACAGATCAGGGGTTAGCGGTTAGGGGTCGGAGATCAGGCAAGGCACCATTTCGAAAAAAAACCACTTTCGTTAACATGGAGTAAGAGAAAGAGCAAGATGAGGAGTAAGAGTAGGAAGAGGATCAGGATGAGGAGCAAGATTAAGAATTAGCCGCTAAACTCGTTGGGAGACTCATCTTTTTCTTAATCTTGATCCTGCTCTTCCTCCTCATCCTAATCTTAGTCTTCCTCTTAATCTTTATCTCCATTCAATCGATTTCGATCTCTGTGGGCATATACAAAAAATGGACCGCAGGATATTGATTCAGGTCACAGCCCCCGCCGTCCTGATCGGTCTCGTCTTGCTCGGCACCTGTATCGCCGGAGCCTGGTATATCTACCGGCTCCAATCCGACATGAATCGGGTCCTTTCGCAAAACGTCCGGAGCCTGGAAGCAGCCCAGCAACTGGAGATCCGCGTCCGGCAACTCCGCTTTCACTCTCTTCGCAATCTAGTTGATCCGCAACATAGTTCACTGGAACCGATCCAAAAGGACCACGAAGGCTTCGAAAAGGCCCTCGAAGAGGCCCGAGAGTCCGTTTACAGCACGGAAGAAAAAGCGTGGGTACAAAAAATCTCCGAAGGCTATCAAAAATATCACAGTGAAATGGACCAGTTGCAGTCGGAAATCGCCAAGGGAACGTCCCGTACCGACCCCGGCAAATTCCTCGAAGCCCATCCCATTAACTATGTGGTGGAACCGTGCCAGGAATTGTTGCGCGTCAACAAAGAAGCCATTGATGCAACTGCACAGGAAAACAGGCACGTAGGCCGGCAGGTCCGACTTATCCTGATCCTTTTCGGCATTGCCGGTCCGGTAGGGGGATTAATCATCGGCTTTGGCGTGGCTCGAGGGTTGAGCCGTTCGATTTATCAATTAAGCGTTCGCGTGCAGGATGTGGCCCACCGGCTAGACCAGGACGTCGCCTCCGTAAGCGTCGCCGCGGGCGGAGACTTCCAGAACCTGGACAACCAATTGCAGCATGTCGTGGCGCGCGTGGAAGATGTGGCGGAGCGTATTCGAAGGCACCATGCGGAAATGCTTCGGGCTGAACAACTTTCCGCCGTGGGCCAGTTGGCCGCCAGCGTCGCTCATGAAATCCGCAATCCGCTGACGTCCGTTAAAATGCTGGTGGATGCTGTCCTCCGGACGCAAAACCGCAAGCCTCTCACTCTGGAGGATTTGCAGGTGATCCATGCCGAAGTAGGGCGGCTGGAGAAGACCGTACAGGGGCTGCTCGATTTTGCCCGGCCCCCCGCTCCCCAACGGAGCACTTCGGACTTGCGCCAGGTCGTGGATCAAGCGGTCGATCTAATCCGGGCGCGGGCGCGCCAACAAAAAGTGGTAGTGGAGGTGGCCGCACCGGACCATGCCGTCACCGCCGATATCGATCGCGGCCAGTGGTGTACCGTCTTGGTAAACTTGTTTCTCAACGCCCTGGATGTGATGCCCCAGGGCGGCTGTCTTAAAGTCGAGTTCGAATGTGTAGCAGGCACGCTCGGCGTGCCGTCCGCACACCCCGGCCGAAATGACCTCCGCCTCATCGTCACTGATACCGGTGCCGGAATTCCCCCAGAAATCATGGACCGCCTGTTTGTGCCTTTCGCAAGCACCAAGCCGACGGGAACCGGGCTGGGATTGAGTATTTCCCGCCGGATCATTGAAGATCATGGAGGCCGACTAACCGCCGCGAATACCCCCCAGGGTGGAGCGACTTTTATCATTAGTTTGCCGATGGAGCAGGGGTCAGGCGTCAAAGATCGGAAGTCGGAAATCAGAGGTCGGGAGTCAGAGAAGAAGCTCGTGCCAATAATGCGTACCGACCTCTGACTTTCGACCTCTTTCCTCTGAATTCCGATTTCTGACCTCTGACTTCCGACCTCTGATCGCGGGAGCCAATTCATGCCCACTCTCTTAGTAATCGACGATGAACAAAATGTCCGTTACTCCTTTTGCAGGGTCTTTGAGGAAGGGGACGTCCGTGTACTGACCGCGGCCACCGCCCACGAGGGAATGCAAGCCGTTCACGAACACAATCCCGATGTCATCGTCCTCGATTTGCAATTACCGGACCGATCGGGCCTGGATGTCTTTCACGAAATTCACGCCCGGGACCCGAAGAGGCCCGTGATTTTTGTAACCGCCCACGGGACGACGGAAACTGCCATCGACGCCATGAAGAGCGGCGCCTTTGATTATCTGGTAAAACCGGTTGATCTCGACAGACTCAGTACCATCCTGGTCCGGGCTTTTGAGGCTGCCCGATTCATGAATGTCCCAGCCACGTTGCCGGCGGAGGACAGCGGTGACCGGATTGTCGGCCGCAGCACCGTCATGCAGGAAATGTGCAAGGCCATCGGCCGCATTGCCCCGCAAGACGTCAACGTCCTGATTATGGGTGATAGCGGTACCGGTAAAGAACTCGTAGCCCGGGCCCTCTACCATCATAGCCGCAGGGCGGATCGGGCCTTTCTGGTGATCAATTGCGCTGCGATTCCGGAAAATTTGTTGGAAAGCGAATTGTTCGGCCATGAGCAGGGCGCCTTTACCGGCGCTGCCCGGCGGCGGATCGGCAAATTCGAGCAATGCGACGGCGGCACTTTGTTCCTCGATGAAATCGGCGACATGGCCCCCAACCTGCAAGGCAAGATCTTGCGGGTGTTGCAAGATCAACGATTTGAACGGCTCGGCAGCAACGAAATCCTGCAAACGCGCGTGCGCGTCTTGGCTGCCACCAACCATGACCTGGAAAAACTCGTGCAGGAAGGCCGGTTCCGGAAAGATCTCTATTACCGTCTCCACGGCGTTACCATTCAGGTTCCGCCATTGCGCGACCGGCTGGACGATGTTGCGGAACTGGCTCACTATTTTCTGTTCCGCTTCGATCGCGAACTCGGCCTCGATCTGCGCGCCCTTGCCCCGGACGTTCTGGAGATACTGCAATCCTATCTCTGGCCCGGCAACGTGCGGGAATTGCAGAGCGTGGTCAAGCAAGCCATGCTCAAGGCCTCCGGCCGAATCCTGTTGAAAGAGTTTCTCCCCGAGTACCTCCTGCGCGAATACACCGATTCTTCCGGCCCGGTAGCCGGTGCATTCGACCTGCCCGAATTGATTGAAACCCTGCTAAAAAAAGGCGAAAAGGATTTACATGGCAAGGTCACGGACGCCGTGGAACGCCTTCTGCTGAGCCGGGTCCTGCAGCAAACCAAGGGGCACCAGGCTCACGCCAGCGAAATCCTCGGCTTGAACCGGGCCACCTTGCGGCACAAATTGCGCGCCCTCGGACTATCGGTCGATAAGGGCTTGACCGAAACCAGTCCAAACGAGAACGCGGAAGAAGATTGACCCGGATTGTTCGCCGGGTACACTAGCACGGCGCGCGAGCGAGGAAGCAAGCGGGAGTTGTCCTCGCTTAATCTTCGGGTTAGCACTTTACGGTACCGGCGGCGTAAAATTGATAGCCACGTGATCCCCGGCTCGCACCGTCAGTTTGCGTGTCTGGTCAAACTCCTTGCCGTTTTCCGTCCAGCGGGCGCGAATCTCGTAACTGTAATCAACACCCGGTTTCAACGGGACGGATTCGAATACGCGGAAGGGACCATCTTGTGAGGTCTTACTCCCCTCGAACCAGAGTTCGGCGTTGGCGGCAACGCGCACGCCAAACATCACCGCATTCTCCGCGGGTTTGTAGGGCGCCGGCGCAGGTGATGTGGTGTTGTAATTGTCGGGGGCAGGGGGATCGTACGTTTGGGGACTAGAATCGTAAATGTAAGCGTTTCCATAATAGTAGGGATAATCATCATAATATGGGTGACCTCCGTAGGGATAATAATAGCCGCCGTATCCCCACGGATAGTATCCAAAGCCGAAGCCGAAAAACGTGTTATAGTGGTGGCCGTGGTGAAAATCACCATCGCGGCGGAAACCACTATCGGAGAAATGCCCACCTCCATGGGACATCGCACCTCCGGAGAAATGACCACTGCCATGCGACATTCCCTCGCCTCCATGACCGCCGCCACCGTGGCCACCTCCGCCGCCATGCCCTCCTCCGCCGCCATGCCCTCCTCCTCCGCCGTGACCACCTCCGCCGCCGTGGCTACCTTCTCCTCGCTGTGCCCAACCAGTTCCCGCGGCGAATAATAACGTCGCCATGACCAGGGCCGGCACTCCCGTGCGAAAATATCTTCTTTGGAACATAATGGTACCCCTTTCAATCCGTGAAATGGTCAAAAAACATGCATCCAACGTGAGGGCAAATCCGAAGCCTTTTGTTGCGGAATAGTGTTTTTCATCGAGGTAGGCTGCCGCTGACTTGGCCGCTTCTTCGAAAGAAACGTTATGTGGGCCCAGTGTTGCCACCGGATTGGGGATTATTCGATGGAAAACGTTTTTGTCAATGTCAACGTTTCCGGAAACCAGATTCTGGGCTACGGATAATAATTGATCCGTCCGGTGAATTTTTCGCCGAGCAACAAATCCCGATCTTAAATATTACAGAACCAAGTAACCCCAATCCGCTGTTTAACACGCATTTTTAGATATCTCCATTACAAGGCGGCACAATGGTTGCCTTCCGGGGACTCAAAATGCGGAGTGTTCCGGCCCGATTGAAAAAGAAGTGATCTCGCCTATGGTAAAAGAGAACGGCGACCCGTTAAAGGCTATACTATTTTTCTTGCCAATCCTACTCATTCAACTAAACGTTGTGGCCATCGTAATTTTAATCTTCGGGTTTTTGCTTTTTTACTTCGGATTGGTCTGATTATTAGAGCTCCAAATAATTATCATTTACGCCGCAGTTGACGATAACTATTAGTAGTTACCTCCTTGCAGAGGTCCCTACCTCTACAAAGGCCCTACCCCGGATGGGTAGGGCTTTTTTTTATTTGCCAGCGCGATCGCTCGGCCGATCGCGGCTACTTTTCACCCGCAACGGCTAAAAGCGCGCCCGTCTCCCGGCAATCACAATCGATGTCACTTTGCTGTGATGCAGTTTTCCTCAGAAATATTCCCCATCCAAAAGCATTCCATCCCGTTTCCCGGTAGAAAACTAATTGCGGCACATCGGTTGCTAATACTCGACAGTAGTAGCCTTTGCGAATTTGAACCGCAGGAATGGAAATGAACGGAAATTCGGGTGCGCCGGCCGATCTCACCCCCCCTTGCAAAGGAGTAACATCTGTTTTGGGGAGGCTATTTTTTTTGGTGGATGATTCGGCGCAGAACTCTGCTGTAGTTCCTCATGCCCGGGAATGGGCCCGGTTGTTACGCATGCCGGTTAGCGGGGTTTCCCTTGGCGATTTAGGTCCTCCGGTCAGTGGCTTGCGCCGGTTTCTACTGCCGGCGGACTTTTTGTTGGTAAGCAATTCCTTTTTAGCGTCACAAAAAAGGGACGTTCTCCGTTGGGTCTTACGAACCTCCGGCCCGGCTGTCCTCATTTGCCCGGACGCCTGGCAACCCTTGTTACGTATGCTGGTGATCGATGACGGTAATAATTCCGGGGAACAGTTCCTGGCTCAAGCAGCCCGGCTCGTCCCCGATCTTGGAGCTCAATCAGTGGTCTTGACCGTCGCGCGAACAGAAAAAGCAGCCATGGCCCGCCAACAAATCGCCCGCCGGGTATTTGCGGATTTCGGTATCGCCGGCGATTTTGATTTCATCGTCGGATCGGAAGTCCGCGTGGCCGTGGCCAACGTGGCGCGGTGGCGGCGCTCGCAACTCATTGTCATGGAACAGCAGAGCGCCCGGCCGTGGCGGCGTTGGTTACGCGGTAACCCTGTGGAACAGCTAATCAACCGGTTAAACACCTTTTCGTTTCTTATGCTCCCGGAAGTGAGCGGTCATCCATTCGCACCTCCAGACGTTCGACCGCCGCTCGCTTCCATTGACTCTCTTCCCGTGAATACGAGTTCCTGATGCAGCGGCCAAAAAAATGAGATACGATAAGATCCATCCACCCGGGAAAAACGTCCGCGTTTTCTTGCTCAATTCAGAAGGATGAATGTAGATGTGGATCGTCAAGGCATCTCTGAAGAATCCTTATGCCGTCACGGTTCTGGCGGTGTTGATTCTAGTTCTAGGCTTCACCACGCTGTTCGTGTGGGAGATGCCAATAGACATCCTACCGGTGTTCAAGGCCCCTGCGGTCCAGGTAATGACGTACTATCAGGGCATGCCCACCGGTTCGGTGGAAACGACGATCACCAACCGCATCGAGCGCTGGACAAATCAGGCGGCGGGTTGCCGGCTTGTCGAGTCCAAATCGACTCTGGGGGTCAGTGTCGTTCGCCTCTATTTCCGCGATGACATCGATCCCACCGGCGCTCTCACGCAGGTGAATTCCCTGGCCCTGGGCACTCTGCCGACGCTGCCTCCCAATACGTTGCCTCCCGTGGTTCTCCCCTTTGATCCCACCGCCACCTTGCCGTTGGGTGTCCTCAGTGTCACGAGCCCGGAATTGTCAGAAACCAAATTGCAGGACCTGGCCCGCGTCCAGGTGCGCAACATGCTCGGCCGCGTAAAAGGGGCTGTCGCTCCGGCGGTGTTTGGCGGGAAACAACGCACTATCCTCATCTATGTCGATCCCCAGGCACTGGAATCCCGCAATTTGTCCCCTCTCGACGTCGTGAACGCCCTCACGCAGGCCAACTTCATGGTAACCCCCGGCGTGGCCAAATTCGGCAACTATGAGTTTCAATTGGATTCCAACGCCATGATGGAAAAGGTCGAGGAACTCAACGACATTCCCATTCGCATCGAGCCCGGCAACGCGGTGTATTTGCGGGACATCGGCCGGGCCGAGGATTCCCATTCCATTCAAACCGCCCTCGTACGGATCAATGGCCATCGCCAGGTATACGTTCCCATCTATCGCCAGCAAGGGGCCAGCAGCCTTGCCGTAATCGACGGCGTCAAGAACAACATCAAATACATGGAAGAACGCCTTCCCAAGGGAGTCAAACTGGACCTGGTCATGGATCAATCCGGTTTTGTCCGCGAAGCAATCAACAGCCTGGTCCATGAGGGAATCATCGGCGCCGTGCTCGTGGCCGTAATGATTTTGATTTTCTTGGGGAACTGGCGGATGACCTTGATCGCCAGCATGTCGATTCCCCTGGCCATTCTCAGTGCCATTGTCGGCCTCTTTGCCACCGGAAACACCCTCAATGCCATGACGCTGGGGGGGTTGGCTCTGGCAATCGGTCCCCTGGTCGATGATGCCATCGTGGTATTGGAAAACACGCATCGCCACCACACATTGGGCAAAGCACCGATCAAGGCAGCGTTCGACGGCGCCGTGGAGGTGACGATTCCCGTGCTGGTCGCCACCTTGACCACCATAATCGTGCTCTGCCCGATCGCGCTGATGCCGGGGATGGGGGGCTTCCTGTTTCGTCCTCTCACCCTGGCGGTGGCTTTTGCCATGCTTTCTTCCTTTGTCCTCTCCCGGACCTTCGTTCCTTCGCTGTGCGCCAAATGGTTAAAAGGCCACGTCCTTCCCGGCGAAGAGCACCAAACCCCGGGTTGGGGCCACCGGCTTAATCAGCGGATTGAAAACGGGATTCACGGCATGACAAGGCTATATGAGCGGCTTTTGGCGAGGGCCCTGAATGCCCGCGTCCGGGTCCTGGCGGTTGTCGGTCTCCTTTTTCTTGCTTCACTGGCCCTGCTTTGGGGCATCGGCCAGGAATTCTTTCCCCAAATCGACGCCGGCCAAATCACCATTTATGTCCGCGCGCCTTCGGGGACCAATATAGAGGCTACCGAGAAACGCATTGTGGCGGTCGAACACTTTCTGGAAGAAAATATTCCGGCCAGGGAGCGCAAGATGATTATCTCCGAATTGGGCCTGGTGCCCGACTGGTCCGCCGCCTACACCCCCAATTCCGGGTCCCAGGATGCGGTCATTAAAGTCCAGCTTACAGACAAACGGACCAAGAGCGCCCAGGAATATGCCGTCCTGTTACGCGACCAGTTCCGAAAACAAGACCGGCGGTTTTCCGATTTGAACTTCAGTTTCGATACGGGAGGCATGGTATCGGCGGCATTGAACTATGGCGCTTCCTCGCCGGTAGACATTCAAATTGAAAACGGAACCGTCGAGCAAGCCCACGGCCTGGCCCAGAAAATTTGGCATGAAGTCAAAGATATTCGGGGCGCGGCCGATGTTCGTATTCGGCAGCGCCTCGATGCTCCGCTACGTAGAATTGTCGTCGACCGCAAGAAAGCGGCGGATGTCGGCTTGAGCGAGTACAACGTCATCAATCAGGTCGTTACCGCCATGAACTCCAGCGTGGCGGTCAACCGCAATTTCTGGATCGATAACGCAACGGGCAATCAATATTTCGTCGCCGTCCAGTATCACGAAGAACCCGGCCTGAAGCTGGAAGATGTGCTAAACATCAGTGCCACCAGCGCGCGCCAGGACTACCCGGTTAAACTGAGCAGCCTGGTGCAAATCGAACCCGGCGAGGCCCCCGTCGAAGTCAACCATTCGAGTCTTGAACGGGTCTTCAATGTGCTGGTCAACAGCCGGGGCCGGGATATCGGCAGCCTCGCGCGGGACATCAAGAAAAAAGTGGACAATATGAAGATCCCCGCCGGTATGCGCGTGACTCTCAGGGGGGAATACAGCCGCATGACCAAGTCGTTTGGTGACTTGGGACTCGGCTTGGTCCTGGCCGCCGTCCTGGTTTACTTGTTGTTGGTTGCCTTGTTTCGATCATACCTGGGACCGTTCATCATCATGTTCGCGGTACCCCTGGGGTTGATCGGCGTTTTGCTGATGTTATATCTCACCAGGACCAGACTGAATGTGCAATCGGCCATGGGAGTGATTTTCATGGTCGGCATTGTCGTTTCCAATAGCGTGTTGCTGGTGGATTTCGCCAACAAGCAGCGCAAGCTCGGAGCATCGGTCCATCAGGCGATTAGAACGGCCGCCGCCGTGCGCTTCCGGCCTATTATGATGACATTTTTGGCGACGTTCCTCGATTTGCTGCCCATGGCCATTGGTTTCGGCCGTGGCGGCGAAGCCAATGTTCCCCTGGCACGGGCTGTTGTCGGCGGATTATTGACGTCTACATTTCTGACCTTGATCGTGGTCCCGATTATGTACACCTTACTGAATCGGGATACCACAACGCCGGAGGCCGATATTGATTCCGTGCTGGCGGGCGTGAGCGAAGCATGAAGTAGTCCTCTCGCTCCGCGAGAGGATCGACCGCCGGGTTTATCCCGCCGGTCGTGAAGCGGAGGCAGGAATGGGAATTTTGACAGTTAAAACCGGGCACGGCGCCAGGCGCACCACCTTTTCGGAGATGCTGCCCATGAGTAACCGTTTCAGACCCGTACGACCGTGGGTGCCCAGGACGATCAAGTCGCAAGCGCGGTCGCGGGCGACGCGATCGATTTCCTGGGCCGGATTGCCTTCAACTAGGAGATGCTCGATGGAAACGTCATTCGCGGCTGGCCTCAGGCGGCGCATGGTTTCTTCGAGGCGCTTGTCGTATCCCTGGGGTTGGAGTTGGGAGGAAATTTCGCCGTAGGTAGCGTTCTCCGGCCCGAGAGTTTCTACCACATGGAGCACCAGCAAGACGGCCTGGTTTTGACGGGCCAAATCCACAGCGATCTGAAACGCAAAATTGGAACCTTCGGAAAAATCGGTGGGATGCAATATCAGGTGCGGCTGAAACATGAGTCAACCCCTTTTGGACCGGACACAAAGTGTGGGATCTTGAACTCCGGAAAGTTTTACCTGCTAAAATAGATCCATAACAACCATTTTAACTTGCTGGCTTGTGCCCTTTCGAGGGAGGTATCCGTCATGTGGGAAAAACATAAGAAAACTTACATCAGTTTTTCCGTTGTCGTCTTGGGCGTTTTCCTGGTCGTCTTGACTTTCCTGTTGGGAGCCAGAAGCAATAAACATGCCAACGGCACGGGAAATTCCGACTCGGGTTTCTCAGAGGACGACCAAGACGAGCACGTCGACGATTCCGTCCCGGTTAGCGTCATTCACCCCAAACGGAATGCTGCTTTCGCCATATCGGTCAATCAGCCGGCATACGTCGAAGGTTATTTTCAGGCAGATCTCATGGCCAAGGTCGCTGGCCAGGTGAAGTTCATTGCCAAGGATATGGGCGAAAGGATTTCCAAGGGGGAAGTCCTGATGGAAATCGATGCGCCCGACTTGATTCTCGACGTAACCCAGAAGGAAGCTGTCGTCCGGCAACGCCGGCAGGATGTTAAATTGGCCAAAGCGCTCGTCGAGGTTGCTGAGACGGAAGTCGATATTGGTTTTAAGACCATTAAACAGCGCGAGGCGGATGTGCGCGAGGCCAATTCCCGCATCCGCTACCGCAAATCCGAATACGAACGGTTCAAAATACTGGCGAAGCGCGACGTCGTCACCGACGATGTCGTCGAGGAATCGAAGGAAAAATACGAACTGGCTGTGGCGGCGCTCGACAGCGCCGAAATTGCCGTCGAAAAGGCCCGCGCGGATTGGAAGGAGAAGAAAGCAAAGTTAGATGCCGCTCACGCCGATGTAGAGCTAAAGGAAATGCTGGTCGAGGTGGCCGGGAAAGATAGGGATCACGCGCAAGCTTTGGCGGATTTTGCGAAAATTCGGGCCCCTTTCGACGGCGTGATTGTCGATCGCCGGGTGGATCCGGGAGCTTTCATTAAAAACGCTGCCGAATCTTTTCTCTCCGTCGCTCGGACCGACCTGGTGACCGTGTACATGAAGCTGCCCGATAATTATGCCGACTTTGTCACTGTCGATACCGAGGCAATTATTCAGTTAGACAGACGGCCGGGAGAACTGATCCACGGCAAGGTGACGCGTTTCCAGCCCGCCATCATCAGTAAAGACCGGATTCTGCGCGTCGAAGTCGATCTGTTTAACGGGACGGAGCAAGAATACAAACGGTTTGTCAGTCGCGGCGTGGCCAGTTTTATGGCGTCTTTTGCAGCGAACCAACCGGTTGCCGAGTTTACGCTCGCGGGCGTGGCACGAAACGCTTGGGCGCAAGAAATGAAAGGCGATACGCCCGTGTTCCCGCTCTTGCCGAATATCGTGGATAAAACACTCAAGAAGCGCCCTTCTCCGTTGATTCCCGGAATGTACGGCAATATGCGGCTCCTGCTTCGCAAATTCGGGGATTGCTACCTGTTGCCCTCGGGCGCTGTCGTTAGCCGCGGTGGCAAGCGCTACATCATGCTCGTAACAGCTAACACTGCCGCGCTCACTCCGGTCCGAGTTCAAGTGGATGACGGCAACTACGCCAAAGTGGTAGTGATTGAGCGGGAAGCCAATCCGAAAACCGGCGAACAGGAACGTTATCACGATCTCACGGGCGAGGAAGAAGTGATTTTGAGTGGTCAGGGAGAAATCAATCAGGGTCAAGCCGTCCGAACCAACTTTGTCGATTGGTAGTCGATGTACCGGGCACACTCCGTGTGCCGTCGCAGGGCGAGCATGGAGGCTCTCATGAAATCCTCCCGGCAAAACAAGCCTAGGCTCCACCCCCGACGCCCCACGCCCCACGCCGGAATAATTGCCTCCCTCGCAATCTTCCTCCTCGCCGGCTTCGGGCCAATGGTTGCGTCTTCCCGTTCTCACCTCCGGGGCGCTGTTCCTGAAGTCCCGAATGGTTCCACGAATAACAGCAGCAATTCCAATGCCTTGCCCATCGATTTGCCTACCGCATTGAGTTTGGTGAACACGGCTAACCCAACCGTGGCCCTTGCCCGCGCCCGCCTTCAGGAAGCCCTGGCTCGCCAGCGCGAGGCGGAATTGCTCTGGCTACCCAATCTCCAGGCTGGTCCCGCTTATCTCCGCCATGACGGCCAAACGCAAAATTCCCGGGGAGATGTCTTTGGCGTTTCGAAGAGCAACTTTTTCATGGGCGGCGGCGCCTATCTTCGCTGGGATACCGGCAATCTCCTGTTTGATCCCTTGGTCGCGCGACAGCTGAGCCGCGCCGAGGCGGCTCAGGTCCAGGCCGTAACGGATAATCTTCAACTGGAAGTGGCCGTTGCTTACTTGGACCTGCTGCAAGCACATGCCCAACTTGCAGTAAATTCCGAAACGATTCGCAATGCCAAGATCTTATTGAATTTCGCGGATGCCGCCCGCGAGGCCGGAAAAAGTAAAGGCCCTGCGGACCTGCCGCGGGCCCAATCCGAGCTTGAAAGCCGGCAGAGCGAGCGTGTCGATTTGGAAGTGCGCGCCGCCGCCGTTTCCGCCCGGTTGGCGCAGTTGCTGCTCCTGCAACCCACGGTTGATCTTTTCCCCGCAGATCCGGCGGTGGTTCCCCTAGTCTTGATTCCCTCGACCACTTCGCTGGATAGCCTGGTGGACATGGCGTTGGTAAACCGGCCCGAATTAGCTCGCGAGAGAGCGCTCGTGACTGCAGCGCAGGCGCGCTTGCGCCAGGCGCGCATCAGTCCCTTTATCCCCAGGCTCGAATTCAGCTATTTTTCGGGAGATTTCGGAGGAGGTGTCAACGAAGCCTTGAATCAATTCAGCGGCCGCGGCGATGGCTTGGCCCAGGCCATTTGGGAATTGCACAACCTGGGAGCCGGCGATTTAGCCCGGGTGCGAACGCAACGTTCCCTCGTTAACCAGGCCAATTTTCATGCCATGGAAGTGCAAGCCCAGATTTCCGCCGAAGTCGCCGAAGCCGCCAAGGCCATCCTCTTGCGCCGGCAGGCTCTGACCAACCTCCAGGACGCCGTTCGTCATGCCCAGGAATCCTGGCGACGCCTCTACGAAGCAACCAGGGGCACCATCGGCGTTCGGGGCGCAACCTATGATCCGATCGAAGCTCTTATCGCCGAACAGACCCTTGCCCAGGTTCGGACCCAATACTTGACGCAACTGATCGAATACAATAAGGCCCAGTTCCGGTTGTACACGGCGCTGGGCCAACCGCCGGTGGAAGCGCTGGCCAACATCACCACAATTTCTGTCCAGGTCCCCGCATTACCATCGCCACCTCCCCAAGATGCAAAACCAACGCCACCCCCCAAACCCGAAGCTCCCAAGAAATGACGCATTGCCGTCGGTCACGTTTCCAAGACTTGACTACAGTTAAACGTTACCGGTTTAATTCCGTCCACAACGCCTTGTAATAGCGCATTAACCTTTCCCCGGAAGCGAGGTCCGGCATGCCTTGAATCTCGGCCAGTGTCACGCGATCGTAGCCGCTTTCTTGAAATAACCGAAAAAGTTCGCGGTACGGATAACCGCTGTGCAATTCATTGATGTGGCAAGAGCGGATCCACGGTTGTAATAAACGGAAATACTCGGCCACGGATCCATCCTTGACGTCGGTGGCGTTGGAGTTCCAGGTCAGACCGACGCGTGGATGGCCGCAGTGGTCCATAATTGTCTTGATGTGCGGAGGATGCGCGGTGCCGGCGCCGTGCACTTCCACCCAGATTTCGATGCCGGCATCCGCCGCGGCCCGGCCGCATTCGATGAGGGCCTTACCGATTTGCTCCAGGGTCTTCTCCACGGGAACATTCTTGGGGAGGCCATTCGGACGGACTTTCACGCCCTTGCCGCCGATGTCGGCAGCCAATTGAACAAATTGTTTGCATGTTTCAATATTCTTTTTCACTACGGCCTGGTCCGGCGCGTGAAATTCACACACTGTTCCGCAACCCCAGATTTCAATGCCGCCATCGGCGAACTGTTTTTTGACTTTTTGGCGATCTTCCTTGCTCAAAGACGGTTCCACCCCATGAGCGTGCGCCGTGCGAAGCTCCACCGGAGCAAGACCAACGTTCTTGCACACTTTCAGAATTTCGGGAACAGTCCACTTGGCAGCAATGTTGTAGGTGACGATGCCCAGGCGGAATTTCCGAGCCGTGTCTGCGGTTTTTACCGGCGCAGCCTCGGCGGCTGGATGCGTGATCCCGGCTGCGGCGACAACCCCGGCACCTTGCAAGAAACGGCGGCGCGTGCAAGCGGACATGGGAAATTCTCCTTGGCTGATTAAAGAAATAATGAACAAGTCACGGTACGTTAGACGCCTTGCTGAAAATTTGGCGAAACAATTGAACGGCGTCGGCATAAATGCCCGGACATTCACTTTCTCGAGGCCCCGCCACGTTCAATATCCAAATCCGGTTATTGTCGGCCCAAGCTTGCACAATGGCGGGAAAACACTTGTCGTCCAGATCGACCACCAGACAAGGTTTTTCCAGGCGCCCTGCCAATTCGATGGTCAACGCCGTACCGCCGCGGGGCCGGCCGCGCGTCAAAACCAGGGTGCCGTCCGAATCGCGGACATTCCATTCCGTCCGCTGCGGATACGCACTATTTTCCGTTTCCTGGAGCGGATACCGCTCCGGAATGGCGCCATCTTCCGCCCGCCGGCCCCTGGGACACCAACCTCCACAGGGAATACCCAGCTCCCGGGCGACGTCCAGTGCTGCCCGATCCACTCCGGTTTGACCCCCGGAAACGATTTTGGCCAACATCCCTTCACTCTATCAATTTGTTCGGATTGCAGCAAAATACTCGCTCTGTTAGAACGAATATGTCTTTGTGAGAGAACCGGCTGAAGATTCCTCAGAGAAACGGCATCGAGGGAGGGTGTTCCATGCAGGAACTGTGGCACAATGAAAACTTGATCCTTTGGACGGCGATCACCTTGATTTGCATTATTCCCACGATTGCCCATTATTGGTGGAAAATCCGCAGCGCCGAAATTGAGGCGAATTTGAAGCATGACATGCTGCAGCGCGGCATGTCGGCGGAAGAAATTCAAACCGTGCTGGCCGCTCCCGGCAAGGGCTGGAAGAAAAGTTGTTCGTAGGTGGGTTAATAAGGAAATTTCTCATTCATCTCGGCTGCCGCCAGCTCCACCAAAAAGCGTGAAAGCCGATCCACCAGTATTTCCATCAGTTTCTTGCCCTTTTGCGCGGTCGCCGGCATGGGATTGCCCAAACCGGTGTTTTTGCAGACCAGGTGCCAGGGCCGGGTGATACTAATCCAGTGGCGATTGATCGCCTCGAACCGGGTGGGCGCGGCCTCGCCGGCGTCCGCTTTTTCCATGTGCACCAGGTCCGGAAAAAACGCCAACCCCAGGCTCGTTTCGACTTCATCCGCGTGTTCGCCGGGATTCTGGAAAATCTGCGCATACTGATCGGCCGCCATCCGAAACCAGTCGCACAGGCACAAAAAAACTTTTGTCCGGTGGTGTAACTCGCGCATCAGGGGTTTGAGCTCATTGCCGCCGTGGCCGTTTAGAAGGACCATTTTGCGGATGCCCTGGCGTTCCAGCGAATCCACCAGATCGGTCAGGAGGTGCGAGAGAGTCGTTGGCGTGACACTGCAAACCATGGCTCCGGTAATTTGCAAATGGTTCGTGTTAACGCCGAATGGCATAGTCGGCAACAATAAGACCTTGGCCCCTGATTGATAAGCGCGTTCACAAGCGCGGCTGCCCACCTCGACGACCTCGAAATTATCGGTGCCGTACGGCATGTGCAAATTGTGCGGCTCTGTTGCCCCGAAGGGCAGGATCGCGACCTGCCATTTTTGCGACCGAATGAAGGCGTGGTTTTGCTCGGCGAGAACCCATTCGCGCATAGTCCTTCTCCAAAAATATAAATCGCGCGAAGGGCGCAAAGGACGCAGAGAAATTTTCTACTTTTCCTCTTGGCGTTCTTTGCGCCCTTTGCGCGAAACACTCTAGAAAAGCCCCAAAATCGGCTGGCCCGTGCACAAAGGCAGAGGCCGGCCCTGGGCGTCGCGCATTTCCTGGTTCAGCGGAATTCCCAAAGAATGAAACACCGTGGCCGCGAGATCATCCGGACTGATGGGTGATTCCGCCGCGTAGGCGGCGGAGGCATCGGAACTGCCGTAGATCTGACCGCCGCGAACACCGCCGCCGGCCATCAATACCGACTGGCAGAAACCCCAGTGGTCCCGGCCGGCGTTTTTATTGATTTTGGGTGTCCGGCCGAATTCACCCATCCAGATCACCAGAGTTTCATCTAATAACCCCCGACGCCGCAAATCCGTCAGGAGTGCTGTCATCGCCCGGTCGAAATGCGGCAACAATTGGTTTTTCAAGCGTTCGAAACTGTTTTTGTGCGTGTCCCAATGCTGCAGATCGTCAATGTGCGGCGCGTTCCAGTACACAGTAACCAGCGGGACGCCGGCTTCCACCAGCCGCCTGGCAAGCAAGCAGCTCTGGCCGAAGTGATGCAGGCCGTAGCGCTCGCGCAGGGAGCCCGGCTCGGCGGCCAGGTCAAATGCTTTCTGCGCTGATCTCGACTGCAATAAGCGAAAAGCCCGGTCGTAGTGATCGTCCATCCCCTGGGCCGCGGGAAATCGGGCCAGATGCTCGCCCCGGCGTTCCAGCGCGGCCTGGAGCTGGATCCGGTCTTGAAGACGGCGGCGGCTCAAATCTTCGGATAGCCTCAAAGTGGCAATCGAAAAATCAGACCGCGTCGGGTCTCCCTGGACCAGAAACGGTGCAAAGCGTTGCCCGAGAATACCAGGGCCCTGTCCCGGCACCTCGCCGCCATCGCCATCGTGCAAAACGGAAGGCAACGCCACGTAAGCGGGGAGGTCTTGCGGCTGGCGCCCGAATCGGCTCACCGCACAGCCAACGCTGGGGAAATCATTCGGCGAGGGATGGCGGAGCGTTCCCGGAGAAAAATGCTTGTGCCCGGTCAGCATGTGATAGGCGCTCGTTCCGTGATTGACACCCGTGTGCGTCATGGACCGGAGAATGGCGTACCGGTCTGCCATGCCGGCCAACAAGGGCAAGTGTTCGCAGATGCGGATGCCGGGAAAGTTGGTAGCAATCGGCTGAAATTGGCCGCGAATGGTGTCCGGGGCATCCGGTTTCAGATCAAAGGTTTCAAGCTGAGAGGGACCTCCCCACATGAAAAGTTGAATGCAACTCCGGACTCGGCGGCCGGCGGAAGATGCCATCCCCCGGCTTCGCAAAAGCTCCGGCAAGCCAAGTCCCGCAAGGCCCAAACCGCCCACGCGCAGGAACTCGCGCCGGCCAAGGCCATCACATAAGCGAACGCCGGAGTTGCACAAATGCAGCATAACCCTATTTTTCCTCCGGCAGACGATTATGGCAAGCGGTGACGGATGGAATTTCTCCGAAAGTCTATTTCAACCGGAACATGTCCTGCAGCCGCATCGACAGCGAATCCAGGTCCTGCCGCGTTTGCAATTGCGGCATGCCGATCAGGTCTAATAGGAATTCCAAACCGGGACCAAAGGCCGTTCGCAGCAGGTCGATTTCCAGTTCAGTCGTATCTGCCTCGCTGGCGCGAAGCAGGTCCACTGCCGCCAGTCCCTCAATCAAACCCAACAGCAAATTGCGAATGCGCAGCATCTTGTGGTAGTTCAAGCGCCCAGGCGTATCGGAAAAATTGTGATAGTGTTCCCAGCGGCCGCAGGAAAAAAAGAGATACGGCACGCCCTGCGTGCGAAAAATGTGGTGGTCGCTGAGATCGCCGACAAGCCGGTTTTGCGTGGCCACCAGCAACAATTCCGGATCGACGGCATTTCGTCGAACGATGGGTCCCAAAGCCGGATGGCTTTCCGCACCGGTCACAAAGAGTAACTTGCCGAAATTGGGAAACACGTCTTGAAAAGCGGGCAGGGGCATCGGGACATCGTGGCCGACCAGGTCCATGATGAGGGCAGCATGGAAACCGCGGGAATCTCCGTGGTCCTGAAAGAAGCGGATCGATCCCATCGCCGGGCTTAGATAAAAAGGGGGCTCCTCGGCATCAAAAAGCGCGATGAGCGTGTCCCGGCCTGGGTTTTTTCGGAGCAATTCCTCGGCCAACGACAACCCAATCGCCACAGCGGCTGCGTTGTCATCGGCACATGGCGCCTGGATGACGCTGTCGTAATGCGCGCCCACGAGAATCGGCGGCTTGCGCCAGTCCCTGCCCGGCACGATTCCCACCAGATTATGAAACCGTTGATGCAGCATTTCATACGGCAGATCAAAATCTCCCCGGCGGAAGGGTGTCAGACCCAGACTTGCGAATCGATCCAGAAGAAACCGCCGGGCGGCGGCATGGCCGGTTGTACCGACTTTCCGGCCGGCCGGAGTGGCGAGAGCTTCCACATCCGCGCGGAGTTGATTGATCTCGCTGATCATTGGCGTCATTTTACGATTGTTTCCCTTGAAAGAAACGAGTACATTACCGATGGGAAGGTGTTGCCTACTTTTTTGGGAGAAATGACAATGCAATGGCATATTCGCCCTATCTCGTTCATCGTGGCACTGGTTGTTGCATTCCCAATCGCGGCTGCGGATGAAAAGAAAGACTCGCCGGCCACCAAGGACAAGACCGAACCGAAAGACAAGATGGTCGCCGCCGGGACGGTTCAGGGAAGGTTGTGCAAACTCGACGCGTCGCAAAAAATGGTATGTGTTGAGGTGTTGGTTGCCGTTGTCCAAAATCAACGCAAAACGCAAATAGCAGAACTCCGGGCGGCGGATGACCTGGTGATCCGCACGGCGAACCCTCCGCTCGAGCTAGACGAGAAGGGCAAACCCAAAAAATACACGAAAAAGGAGCTGGATAAGTTGAAAGGCCCGGACACCAAAGCCTGGGGGTTTCCGGCGGATTTCGATAGTCTGAAAGTCGGCCAAACCGTCTTGGTTTACATGTCGCAGAAAAAGCCGGACAAGAAGCCGGGTGCCAAAAAAGATTTGCTCGATGACAACAAACCAGTGGCCAGCAAGATTCACATCCTTGCCGATGCGCCCAAGTAATCAATACTTGGCGATTTCCTGCTTTTGTTTGCCAAGGTTCAATTGCCGCACTACTTCGCCGGCGGCATCGAGCATCATGCGGAGTTCGCTGGCGACCGCAAGAAATTGCCAGCCTTCCTCAATGCGGTGTTTGGCTTCCTCTGCCGAGCCGCAGTGCAAACCCGGCGCGACGCCGGCCTTTTGACACGCCTGGAGAATTCGCTTCATGGCCCTGGCTGTCGCTTCGCCGGTCGGAGGTTTGTCGTCGGCGGAGCGCATGCTGGCGGCCAAATCATTCGGGCCGACGAAAATGGCATCGATTCCCGGCACCGAAAAAATATCATCGGCGGCTTCCACCGCGTCAATATGCTCGCATTGTAACACCACCAGGATTTCCTCGTTGGCGTGGGCGTAGTAGTCGGTCGGACTGGCGTCAAAGTTGAGCGCATGAGCGCTGCCGCCGACGCTCCGGTTGCCGACGGGAGGATACTTGGCGGCCGCCACGGCGGCCAGCGCTTCCTGGCGGCTATTGACCATGGGCACCACAATTCCCATGGCGCCATTGTCCAGCACGCGTTTGATGTGATCATGCCGGTTGGCGGGCACGCGCGCCAGGGCGACGCAGCCGGCATCGGCAATGGCGGCGAACATGTGGGTCGCGGTTTCCCAGTCCACCAGACTGTGTTCGATGTCTACCGTCAACCAGGAAAAGCCCATGCGCGCCAAAAACCGCGCTGCCAATATGTTCCCCAATGACAACCAGGTCCCGACCGCGGGTTGCCCTGCTTTGAGAGCGCGTTTGACTGCATTCGGCCTCATGTACTATTCCTCCTGGTGCCAGCGCCTGGGCGGCGGGACTCTCCGGCGAGATTTGCCGGGCGCCTTGGGACGATGGCCTTCGGGTGGAGGGTCGTCGCCCAAAGGAAGGTCCTCGTCATGATAATGGGGATCTTCGTACTCTTTCCCAGGATGCGACCGGTGATCTTGCGAATTCTCGGGTGGCTGATTCATGGCCGACGCTCGCCTACTCAATTCCTTGGCGTTCTAATAAATCTAGAAGGCGAATTTCAGAACATTATATATTAGACCCAGAAGGCTGTCCGGGATTGTAGTCCTCTCGCTCCACGAGAGGTCTGCACGGAGGGAAGAAATGTGACTGTGCCGACTGTCAATCGCCAAGTGCAGGAGATGCGGGCCGGGCTCGATCCCCTTTTTGGGGAAATTGGCAAAATCATCGTCGGCCAGCGAACCATCATTGAACGTCTCATGGTCGGGTTGCTGGTCGGCGGGCACATCCTGCTGGAAGGCGTACCGGGATTGGCCAAGTCCCTGGCGGTGCGGACGCTGGCCCGCGGCATGCAATTGAGTTTTCACCGGATTCAATTCACCCCGGATCTCCTGCCGGCGGATGTCATGGGCACCCAGATTTACAACCCTCGGTCCGGCGACTTCACGGTGAAAAAAGGGCCGGTTTTCGCGAACATCGTTTTGGCGGATGAAATCAACCGGGCGCCGGCCAAGGTGCAAAGTGCCTTGCTGGAGGCCATGCAGGAAAAACAGGTAACCATCGGTGACAATACCTACCCGCTCGAGCAGCCGTTCCTGGTGCTCGCAACGCAAAACCCCATCGAACAGGAAGGAACCTATCCGCTGCCGGAGGCCCAGGTCGATCGCTTCATGCTGAAGCTGAATATTACGTATCCCAACAAGGAGGAGGAACTGGCCATTCTCGACCGCATGGCCAAGGTCGAGCCGGACCTGGACGTCACACCCATCATGGGTTGGCCCGAGCTCCTGAAACTCCGCCAAACCATCGATGAGATTTACGTGGATGAAAAAATCAAACGCTACATTGTCGATGTCGTGCACGCCACCCGCACGCCGGCCGACTACGGGCTGGACATTGCTCCGTACGTACAGTTTGGTGCCAGCCCGCGGGCGACAATTTTCCTGACCCGCGCCGCCAAGGCCCAGGCTTTCCTGGAAGGGCGAGGCTATGTAACCCCCCACGACATCAAGACCATCGGGCCGGATGTGCTGCGCCACCGGATTATCGTGACCTACGAAGCCGAAGCGGAAGACATCACGGCCGAAAACCTGCTACAGCGGATTTTAGATCATCTCAAAGTACCTTAGCGGTTTTGGAGTTGATCTTTTCTCAATTTGAGAACTCTTTTATATTAAGTCACTGTAGCCCTCTCGCTCCGCGAGGGGTTCGCTCAGCCATGGATATCCGATCCGAAAAAGCCAAATAATGTGTCAAGTCCTTTTCCGCATTTCCTTAAAGCCGTTCGATTGGTTGCCCGACTGGTGGCCCGAGGGCCAAATCCCGATTTACGGCTTCGGCATGATGCTGTTTATCACCTTTCTGGTCACTACGTGGCTGGCCAGTTGGCGTGCCAAAAAGGAGGGGATCCTACCGCAACATTTGCAAGATCTGGCCATCTGGATTTTCGCCGGTGGCTTGGTGGGCGCGCGGCTTACCTACCTGATTCAATATGGGGAGCCGCTAAGCCATTTCTTCATGATCTGGCAGGGGGGGCTGGTGTTTTACGGCTCTTTCATCGGAGGAGCTGTAGGCTATGGCCTTGCGTATCTTTTCGTTATCCGGAAGCACAGGCTTTCCACGTGGAAACTCGCGGACATCATTGCGCCTTGCGTTGCCATTGGTTTATGTCTGGGCAGGATCGGCTGTTTGCTCAACGGCTGCTGTTACGGAAACGTCGCCTGTAGCCACTGCCCGCCGATTCCCTTCCCGCTTTCGAGCCCGGCGCGCATAAGTTTGGTGGAACGCGGGCTGCAAACGCCCGCCGGTTTCATCATGGACCCTCATGTGACCCAGTCCCGCGTGGCTGCGGTGGAACCCGACTCCGAGGCGGCGAAGAGCGGTCTACAGCCCGGCGATGTGATCGTCGAGGCCGACGGTAAAAAAATCCTCTCGTCGCGCGAGCTAAGTACTCATTTACTCGGCGACTGGCCGCGCGGCAAAAAAGATTTGCAACTCAATGTACTCAGAGAAAAACCCGGCAATTCCGGTCCGGGGCCAACGGACGTCATTCAGTTGCCCGCAATCGTACCCTTGACCCTGGGTCTGCACCCCACGCAAATTTACGAATCGATCAGCATGGCATTGCTGTTCTTGCTCTTGTCCGCCTATTATCCTCTCCGCAGCCGCGACGGCATGGTCATGGTGCTGTTCATGCTTGGCTATGCAGTCCATCGTTTTCTCAATGAAATGCTGCGCAACGACACGGCGGACATTGGCGGCACCCACATGACTTTGTCCCAGAATGGCAGCATCATTTTCTTCCTGGTAGGCCTGGGATTACTCGGCTGGCTGCTGCGGAAACCCGCGCGCCCACCAGTTCCAGGATAAGATCAGTCCCAGCACGATGCCAATGTGGTCGAAGCCGACATCGTTCCAGGATGGATGTCGGGAAGGTTCCCAACTTTGAAAAAACTCGGTGCCCAGGGCGTGGAGCGACATGAAACCCAAGAGCCACCACCGGATTGGGCGCTGGCGTGCGACCCAGGCGCTCAAAACGGCCATGAGCGCATACGCCGCAATATGCAGTCCCTTGGAAAACAAGAACGATTCCAGAACCGATAACAATTGCTGGCTGACCGGGTTTTCCGGCCGGGAATCCGACCCACTGGCGAATAGTAACGCGCGAATCCATTGATCCGGATTGGGCAGGAGCAAAGCCCAGGTCCAGAGCGCCACGTAAACTAACCAGATTAGCCAGCGGACCTTATTCATCAGTCGTTTGTCGTGGGGCTTGGGGAGTTCCTGGATTCGCCCCACGCTCCACGCACTTCAGGCACACTTCTTTTGATTTATCCAATTCCAGCCGTCTTGTAGTATCCGGGGATGGGAGGTGATTTCCAGTTGGACCTTCCTTCCGGCCGAACGGGCAAGTTTCTGTAACTCGCGGCGGCGCTCGCAAATCCATCGCCATTTTTTCACCGCCTCCCACTTGGCGGCAAAAAAAATTGTTCCCTGCCCTTTGAGGGTTTTGCGGACGGCGCGGACCACCAGGAAACCAAGATGGGGAATGAATCCCAATAGCAATTCGTGCGCCTGCAAATTGATCCAGAAGACCAGCTCCTCGTTCCGGGCCAAAAGGCGCACCACCTGATCGCGCTGCCGGCGGTAGGTGGCGGATTCCCGGTGAAGTACCCGGGAAGCCGGCTCATAGATAGAGCGGTAACCCGCCCACCGCAGACGAAAGGATAGATCGACATCTTCATAATAGGCGCTAAATTCCGGCAGCAGGACGCCGGTTTTTTGTAACGCGGCCCGCCGATAAAAACCGCTGGAGCCGCTCGGCCCGAAAACGTCGCAGGATCTTGCATACTTCTCGTTCAGGACGTGGCCGTAGCCCCGGTTCTTACCCCACCCGCAAATGTGATATTCCTGGCCGGCGCTGTCAATGACCTGGGGCCGGTCGAAGAAAACCACCAGGGGCGCCACGCTGCCGACGGAAGGGTCCGCAAAATGCTTTAGCGCTGACTCGGCCCAGCCGGGACTCACCTCGGTGTCGTTGTTCAGCATTTCCACGACCTCGCGCCGGGCACGGGCCACTCCCGCGTTCACAGCTCCGCAAAACCCGTGATTGGAGGGAAGAGCCAGTACTTCCACCTCCGGATGTTTTTTTCGAAGCCAAAAGCACGTTCCATCCGTGGAACCATCATCCACCACGATGACTTGCGTGCCGGGCGGCGCATATTGCTGAACGGAGGTCAAGCACCGCTCTAAATGGTTCAGGCCATTATAAGTGGGAATCACAATGGATAGACTAGGCAGTTCCATCCGTGGAACATCCTTCGGGGAATCCTGGGAACTGAGGCAAGCCACAATTACCATTCCTAAATCCGCCGGGCGTGGAACGACGGGCGACGCCTCACGCCCCACGAATCTTAACCGTGCGCCAACCATCTCGCAATCCCGACCGGGATTTTCCGATCGGCCGCTTATCTATTGGCGTGGCGAATTACAGTAATAGTGATAAGCAGCTTCTTATAGAATAAATAGAGATCGTCTCTCTCAGCGAGGAAACAACGCCAATGCTTATTAAGGAGATCATTCCGTGACGACACCGCTGCAATCGTTAATCGCCTCCGGAACGAAGTTGTGGCTCGATTCGGTTGATCCGGATCTCGTGGTTCGCAACCGGGCGTTGGGCGCCACCGGGGCGACTTCCAATCCGATCATCGTGGCCGACATCATCAAAACGGGCCGTTTCGACGACGTGATTACCAGGTCGATTCGCGAGGGCCAAAACGATTCGGACATCGCCTGGAAGCTGACCGACATGCTGGTCCGCCAGGCGCAAGAGGTTTTTCTGCCGGTCTGGGAAGCAAGCAAGGGGAACGACGGCTATGTCAGCTTTGAACTGGACCCGTTGCTCGAAGATCCAGCGGTCAACATGCCGCTAGAGGAACGGACCAAACAATATATCGCGCTCGGCAAGAAGTGGAGCGCCGGCCACAAGAATCGCATGATCAAGGTGCCCGCCACACCGGCCGGGCTGGCGGCACTCGAAGAACTGTGCGCGGCCGGCGTCACCTTGAACGTCACGCTGGTGTTTTCCGACCAGCAATATGTCACTGCCCGCAATGGGATCTGGCGCGGCGCGCAGCGGCGTGCATCCCTCGCCCATTTCAAGTCCGTTTACAGCATTTTTGTCAGCCGGCTCGATGTCTACACGGAAAAGCACGTCTCGCAATTATCGCCGCGGGCCCAGGGTATGGTGGGCATCGTCAACGCCAAGCGGATCTGGCAAATGAATCGGCAATTCTGGGCGGACAAGAACCTCCCCTTGAACCAGGAAATGATCTTCGCCAGCACGGGAACAAAAAAACCGGAGGATCCGCCATGGAAATATGTGGAAGCTTTTGCCGGCTCGGATATCGAAACCAATCCGCCGGCGACCAATGAGGAGGTTCAAGCCAGCGGCCGCACGATCGCGCGCCAGGTCGACCGCATGCCGCCAAAAGAAGTGCTAGACGAAATCGACCGCCTGGTCGACATGCAGAAGCTGGAGCATGTCCTGATGGAGGAGGGAATCAAAAAATTCGCCGATCCGCAAAAGGCTCTGCTGGCATTGATCGCCGAACGGCGAAAAAGCCTGGGAGCGGAGAAACCCAAAGCGGCGGCAGGGAAAGTATAAATCGACGGGACACCGATTGCCTGCTCCAGTCGAACGTGTTCGACCGCTGTTACGACGCGGGCCCTTATCACCGGATCAATCTTCGCCGCGAGGTTGTTCCCGATCCTCCGCTGACTGCCGAACAAGCCGAGTGGTGCGAGCAATTGCTGGAGGAGAAGGGGTTTCTTCCCAAGAAGACGTCTTGATGCTCGACCACAACCATCCCACGAGGGGGACAGTGCCGGTGGGACCTTCTATCAAAACGTGGGACCATTGCGATATTTTGGGACCTTCTCACCGTTTCTCCTTTGCCGGCTTGGCTTTATCGTAGTTCAAAAAACACACCTATGTCGTTCCGACGACACTGGGACCATCTCCTACTTGTGCGCCATAGCCATGATTATCCCCCCATTGCGAACCCCCTCAGGCCGCGATCATCGATAATTTTGCACGGCCGGCAAGCCATCCGCCCGCAACTGCCCTAGTACGCATAGCACAACGGTTCCCCTGCAGACCGGTGCGAGAACCAGTTGCTTCCCCACTTGGCAAAAAAAGGATCCAGCAGTGACCGCGGCAATGCTGTGAACTGCTGCCAGACGCTGGCCGGTACGGGTCTTCCTCCGTGTCCGCCGGGGGCGTGTCGGGCTCCCCCGGCCGGATTGACCGTGATGGGAATGTCGAGATCCAGCGTGCCGTCCGAAACGGTAATGGTCTGATTGCCCACGGTAATTAATGTGGTCTCCCCGAAGCCCGTGTTGGTGAAGAGGTGGACTCCCCGATCGGCGGCCGTGAAAGGGTAAGGCTTCAGATCCCAGCGTTCGCGCCCGGATCATTTTGAGCGCCACCAGCTGCTTCAGCCGGTCGCACCGGCACCAACGCATCAGCCGAGCGAACGGCTTCTTTGCCGCCAAGGACGACCTGGACCGCTGGACCGAGCCGCTGCATGGCGGGATTCGCAACCCATCCTTCGGCGACTATGAGCTGCTGCAAGAAATTGGTCGCGGCGGCATGGGCGTCGTCTACAAGGCCCGCAGTAACCCGCCGACTGCGGACTTGGTGCGGCCCATGTGCTCGCTGATCGCTGACACGGTCCAGCCGTGGAGCTTTTTGAGCTCCACGGCCGTGCGCTGGCTTTCGGGGAGCTGATTGAGCGCCTCCTGAAATCGGCGCATACGCTCGTCGCGCTCCGCGTGTTGGCTGGGCGTGGACCCTTCGGCTTCCAGCCACGACTCCAGGCGGGCCGATGACTCATCCAGTGCGGGTTGCAGGGACATTTCGAGGTCTCCCTTTTGCCGGCCGAACTTGCGCAGCTCATCGATCAGGACGCGTCCGAGGATAGCCCGCAGCCACGCCCTTAATTCGCCTTCACTCTGTCCACGAAATTGATCTTTCGCCTCGTGCGACTTTAGCAGCGTCTGCTGGACAATGTCCGAAGGATCGAGCTTTTGCCGCAGGCGCGGATCCAGCTGCACGCGGGCGAGGTAGTGCAAGTACGCGCGATGTTGATCGAGGGACCAATTCGGGCCTGGGCCGGTTGAAGTCATGAATCGGTCGCCTAAGAAAAGAGACGCATGGAAAATGACAAATCGGGCGCGCCGAAACTATTTTTTTTCGACACCTTAGCCCGACGCGCCAGCAAGGGCGGCAATGGGCGTTGGCCTCGTTTACGCTCCTGGTTAGTGTGAGCAACCCGGGTCACTATAGTTCATGAGAAAAATACCGCGCGCTTCCCAAACCATTTTTACCGCATTATCCACGGTGAATGTGAAGTTGCAAGAAAAATTTGACAGTTTTTGCAAAAAGCGGGGATCGATTTCTGTTGCCCCAGACCTTGATGTATAGAGGATGTCACTTATTGGCAAAATCCTATCCGGGCCGTATCTCATGGTATGGTGAGATACGGAATGGAAAAATGCGTTAAGTTGTTTAGTACCAACGACTTTCATTCAACAGGGTGGGCTTGCTAACGCGTGAGATACGGGATCGACATAAAGTGAATCACGCAAGCGCCGCGCCAGCGCGGAAAAACGCCGCGAAGTATCCTGGCGCCCAACGGCCAGGGCCAATGCCTTACGGTTTCCAACCAGGACGACCAGCTTCTTGCCGCGCGTGATGGCCGTGTACAACAAATGGCGCTGGAGCATCCGGTAGTGCTGCATGTGCAGGGGAATCACCACGGCCGGGTATTCACTCCCCTGGCTTTTGTGGATCGACAGGGCGTAAGCCAGGGCCAATTCATCCAGTTCGCCAAAGTCGTAGACGACCGAGCGGCCGTCGAAATTTGCCGTTACTTCCTGGTCCACTTCGTCGATGCCGGTGACCTGGCCGATGTCGCCGTTGAAAATATCTTTTTGGTAGTTGTTGATGAGCTGAATTACTTTGTCGCCGACCCGGAAGGTCCAGCCGAATCGATGAATTTCCGGTCCCGGTTTCGGTGGATTGAGCGCTTCCTGAAGCCGGGCATTGAGGTTGCGTGTTCCCAGTTCGGACCGATTCATCGGTGTCAACACCTGAATGTCGCGAAGCGAATTGAATCCGAATCGCGCGGGGATTCGATCGCAGAGGAGCGCCAGGATGCGATCGAGAATGACTGGAGGCGTTGCGGCTTCGATAAAGAAAAAATCACCCTCGGCGTTCGGCGCTGATTCCGGCAATTCACCATGGTTGACCTGGTGCGCGGCACGGACGATCCGGCTCTGTCCTGCCTGGCGGAAGATTTCCGTCAAACGAACTACCGGCACGGTGCCGGATGCAATGATGTCTGCAAGTACGGTTCCCGGCCCGACGGACGGCAACTGGTCCACATCGCCCACGAGAATCAGGCACGCTGCCGGAGGCATGGCCCGCAATAGCTGGCCCATGAGGGCGATGTCGACCATCGAGGCCTCATCCACGACTAGCAAGTCCAGCTCCAGGGACTGGCCGCGGTCCCGTTCGAAACGGCCGGCCGCGACGTTGAATTCGAGAAGGCGATGAATGGTCTTGGCTTCTTGCCCCGTGGTTTCCGCCAGTCGTTTCGCCGCCCGGCCTGTCGGGGCGCAAAGCCCGCAGCGCATTTTCTTGGCCGTGAAGATTTCCAAAATCCCGCGGACAAGTGTGGTCTTGCCGACTCCCGGACCGCCGGTAATGATCAGGACCTTGCTGGTAGTGGCCCGTAGTATGGCGTCCCGCTGGGTCGCTGCCAATTGCAAGCCGATTTTCTTTTCGACCCAGGCAAGCGCCTTTTCGCTCTGGATCGGCGGCAAGGGATGGGTTCCTTGGCACAATTCTACGAGGGCCCGGGCAACGCTGCTTTCCGCGAGGAACAGGGTTTTCAAATACAACCAGGGCATCCTTTCGATCGTTTCCCGGACCAGTTCTCCCCCAGCGATGGACTCTTCCACAGCGCGGGCAATCACATCGGCACGAATCCCCGTCAATTGCCGAGTTTCTTCCATCACCCCGGCTTCCGGAAAACCACAATGGCCCTGGCCGCTCAACTCCTGGAGGATGTAACGGATTGCCGCCCGCGCCCGCACGGGAGATCCACGGTCGATGCCCAGGCGCTCGGCAATCTGATCCGCCGATTGGAAACCTATCCCCCAGATGTCCGCGGCCAATCGATAAGGATTCTCGCGGATGAGGTCGATCGCTTTGTCGCCGTACTGTTTATAAATGCGCACGGCCCGCGCGGTCCCCACTCCCTGGGATTGCAAAAAGATCATGATAGTCCGCACGGTTTTTTGTTGCTGCCAGCTTGCTCGAATCAATGCCATGCGATGGGGGCCGATGCCCTTGATTTCCTGCAAAAAGGCCGGGCTTTCATCGAGCACGGCAAATGTTCGCTCGCCGAAAACCTCGACGATCTTGCGGGCATAGTGGGGCCCGATGCCCTTGATGAGGCCGGAACCGAGGTACTTTTCGATGCCTTCGATCGAATGCGGCGGAGTGGTGCGCAGGCTTTCCGCTTTGAATTGCGTGCCGTGCTCGGGATCCTCGACCCATAAACCGGCGGCTTCCACGTATTCACCGGCGATGGGACTGGCCAATACGCCGACGACTGTGACCGGCTCGCGCCGCCCGGCCACCTGCACGCGCAATACCGCAAATCCATTTTCAGAATTGTGAAACGTGATGCGGTCAATGATGCCGGATAGCTTCTCCACCATGTTGCATATCCCCGTCTCCGGCGTCGTCCTCGGTCTCGAGGAGTTTCCCCGGTACTTCCAGGCCGAGAATTGCGCGGGTTTCCAGGCATGATTTCATCAAATAAAGCCGGGTGGCTTCCATGTCCGCGAGGAGTTTGGAAGATAGAATTTCGGGATCTTTTACTGCGATGTCCATTCGCCGCCAAAAGTCCATGCGCTTGTTTTTCGTTGGCGGGCCGTTCGAGTACGAGAAGAAACTTCCCCAGCCGCCCTCGATCCAGCAAACGACCACCGGGGTATGCGGCCGTTCGTTGAGAATGTGCCACACCCCCTGGCCGAACTTGCGCAGGAATTGTTCAGGTTTGCGCCTTAGCCGGCCTTCGGGAAAAATGCACACGCAATCGCCGCGATCGAGAGCCGCAATCGCTTGTTGCAGCTCCGGGACTTTCCGGCGATAGTTGCAATCGGCGACGCGGACGGCGTGCACGACATACACCATCAACCAATTCATGCCCGGGAGATCAAAAAACACGCTGGTCATCATCGGAATGATTCGTCTGGGAATAACTTTGCCGAGAAACAGCGGGTCAAACCAGGAAGTGTGGTTGGCCACCACTAACACCGGGCCAAACCGGGGACAACCTTCCAGGCCGGGTCCGTAGCCTTGCATGCGGTAGATGGGCCAAAGGATGAATTCCATGGCCTGCTCAATGCTTTCGCGGTGCAAAATTTTCCATGCCGCCAGGAAACCCAGCGCGGTCAACCCGGCCACCAAAATCATCTGGCCCGCCGCGGAAAGAATCTGATAACGCGCCAATCCGGCAATAAGCACGGCCATGAGTCCCATGCACAAATTGCCGGCCATGTTCAAAATCGCCATGCCATTGCCGCGGGCATCGGCCGGCAACGCATCCTGAAAGGCGGAATAAAGCGGCACGTTGATCATCCCGGCGAAAATGCCGACTAGCAGACACGACATCCAACCCGGAAACGAGACAGCTGCAGTCCAGATCAGAATGGCCAACAGCCCGGTAACGGCATAAGGAATTATGCCCAGAGATCGCCGCGGATGGCCCTGCAATCCTGCCAACAACGAACCGGCGGCGGCACCGATCAGGACCCAAAGGGCTATGTGTAGCACGGCCGGAAAAGCCGGTGGCTGTCCCGTCTCTGGTGTGGATTGCAAGATAACCGCGACGAGGGCGCCCGTGATGGCCGCTGCAAGGCCCCGGAAAGCCGCCCAGGCCAGTAAAGCTCCTCGCGCTTGCGGTCTTCGCCAAATCCGCACACAATCCCGGAAAAAGCCGGCGACAGCTTGGGCCGGTGACTCCCGCCGGCGCACATCCGAAGGAAAAGCAACGGGAACGGCTGCCGCCAAGCCCAAAAGATTCATTCCCAGGGCCACGGTTACCGCCGCAGGAAGTCCCCAGAAAGCAACTGCTTTTTCCGACCTGATTGCCGGAAAGAAGTCGGCGGCAGAAGTTGCAAGACCCGGGAGTGAATAGTTCGAGAAATAAGCGCCCAGAATCGTTCCCACGACAACCGCGGAAACGGCACCCATCTCAATGAAACCATTCACCCGCGGTCCGGGCAAGTGGGCATCCGCTGCCGCTGGGGCCAACAAAGCATAGCGGGTGGGAAAATAGATTGCCGACCCCACTCCTACCAACGCAGCTCCCAATAACCATGCGCCATTCAAGAAACCAAAAATCAGCAGGACACCGAAACAATACGCTGCCGATCCGGTCAGAACCCACCGCTTGGTCAGGCTGTTGCCAATGGCACCAATGAAGGGAGCAAAAACGACCGCTGGAACCGCGAACAAGGCAATCACAATGTGCCATGCCGACTCGCGCAGGCCGGCGCCCGACTCGGCGGTTTTCAAGATCACAAAAAGCCGCAAGCAATGATCTGCAACATTGCGGGACACTTGCGACACCCACAGCGAGCCCAAGCGCAATCGTGCCTGCCACACAGAGAACTCCCTCCCTGTTTAACCCGGAGCCAGCGGCGACGGCGGACTCGGCAAAGACTATGGCGCCTTCACGTCATAGCAAAACAACATATCTTCATCGCGGAGATACAGCCGGCCGCCTGCGACCACGGGATGCTGAAACGCCGGGAAGCGACTCCGCTGGGGCTGGCGAAATCGGCCTTTTTCCCTGTACGCCGCGGTAGTCGCTTCCACCAGGGCAACAGTTCCTTGTTCGTTCCGCACATAAAGGTGGCCATCCGCCGCGACGAGCGAACCCTTGCCCACGCCGCGGTCCTTCCACATCACTTTACCGGTTTTGAAGTCCATGCACACGAGCGCAGCGCCGCCGGTCCCGTAAAGATAGTCGCCGATACGTACCACGCCGCCGTGATGGTTGTTCATGGCGTGAACGAGATATACCTCCTTGGGCTGGACTCGCTGGCCGTCCGGATTCAGCCGCAGCAGGGCGTCCCCGCCGCTAGCGCCCTGGCCGCCCGCCGAGGTGAAGATACAACCATCGTAAAAAATCGGCGTACCGCAGCTTTGCCCGCCGACATTCTTGTTATAGCGCCACAAAAATCGGCCGTCCGCGGCGGCCACGCTGACGACGCCCGATCCCAGGAATTGAACATACTGTTTGACGTGGTCCACCTCGGCCGCGATTGCCGAGGCGTATCCCGCCTGATTGCCGCCCTCCACCACTGCTTTCCAGATGATCGTGCCGTCCTTTTTGTTCATGGCCAGCATGGTCGCAACGGTTCCCCCCGGGGTGCAAATCAGGACATCGCCGTCCACCAGCGGTGATTCGCAATAGGCCCAGATTCCCCGGTTACCTTCTAGTTCCCGGGTCAGATTCTTTTGCCATCGAATTTTGCCGTTCATTGGATCGATACAGACCAAATCCCCATCCGAACCGAGAGTATACAGTGCATCCGCTTCGACCGTGGGAGTGGCGCGGGGACCGGGATAATTGGGACCCTCGTTTTCGCCCACGGCCCCGATCTTCGTGGACCAAAGTATTTTGCCGTCCTGGACATTCAGAGCCAGCAGGTACTCTTCGTTGTCCCGGCTGCCCATCACAAATATCCGCCCACCGGCCACCGCAGGAGTGGAATACCCTCCGCCCAAGCCCGTTGCTTTCCAGAGCAACTTGGGCCCGTCTTTGGGCCATTCTTTCAGTAAACCCGTTTCCGCCGACACGCCGGTCCGCGCTGTGCCGCGCCAACCCGGCCAATCGCCGGGACCTATTTGCAGTTGCGCCTGACCAGAAGACGGATTGAGGAGAATGAGAATTAACGAGGTGAACATCCATTTCGAACGCATGAATTGACTCCGAGCCGCGTCCACTCCTTCCCTCCTTTATAAGTACCCCATGCCGGAAAGTGTATTCCCCTCGTTGTGCGTTTTACAGCTCTTCAACTTGTCGCACGGTTTCCAGCGCCAGCCTTGTAATTTGTCCGTCTACCTGCAATAAATCCAATCCTTCCCATCGAATATCGAGCAGGCAGCCTTGATGCATTTGTTCGAGACTCGTTACCTTGACCCGTTTTCCCAACAACGCGATGCGCGCTTTCCAATTCATTTCCAATCCGGCGCAATCACCGCGACAAAGGCGATCTAGCTCCCGATCGAGTGTCTCGATTAATATCCGGGTCAACGATTGCTTGTTGATCATTTTTTCCGAGAATTGCGCCAGGGATCCGGCAAAGGGCAATCCAGCGTTTGCCAACGACTCCGCAGTTTGATTGACATTGATGCCGATGCCTGCGACGGTACCCATGCCCTGTTCAATCAAAACGCCGCAAACTTTCTTGCCCCTCACCAGTACATCGTTCGGCCATTTGATTGTTCCAGCCAGTCCGGTGGTTTCGCGAATCGCGTCGCAAGCGGAAACGGCAGCCCAAGCCGTGAGTAACGCCGGCCGGCGCAAATGGGCGGCAGGAAACAACAATACGGACATGAGGATGCCGCTTCCGGGAGGACATTGCCAGCGGCGTCCGTACTGCCCCCGGCCGGCGGTCTGCTCGTCAGCCAGGATCACCGTACCGTCATTGGCCACGTCGTGAGCCAAGGCGGCGGCAAACGAATTGGTGCTATCCAAACGATCAAAGATGAGAACCGTGCGTCCAACACGCCGGGTGTGCAAATGCCATTCTTCACGCGGATGCGAATTTGGGACCAATTGAAATCCTCGCCATCCTCTACTTGGCCGGCGATTTCCGGGTCGAACCATCCGGATTCACCGAATTCTTGATTAGGTTTATCAGTCACCCGGAAAAACACAAGCCCCGACAGGCCGAGCAAGGCAAAACTTAGGAGCCACAGGTAGTAATCGGCTTGCAAAGATTGAAATCCCATTTTCCCGTTGATTGGGAAAGAAAAAGCCAGAACAAAGGCGACGCTTCCAGCGATCACAACTTCTCTATGTTTTTTGGCTCCCCAACAGCACAAACCGGTCCAAAAGACCGGGTTCGCCAACCATGGGGCTGAAACGATTGCCCACCTGAAAAGGTCTGCAACGTCTTGACGCAATCCGCCTGCCCCCTGGAACAAAGCGCATACCAAACTCAGGGGAATACCAATCCACATCCACAGTCCCAGCAAAAAGGCGATACAACCATACAAACTTGAACTGGACTCTCTCCAGGCGGGTAGCATAAACGAAATCACGTAGAGGCTCATGGCTGCCACAAACAATTGTTTTGCCGATTTGGATTCATCTTTTCGGTCCATGTTGCCCCCAGACGCATTAGTTTGGGATGGACTCATTGGTCGAGATCAATCCCATTGGTGATGAAGCAGGCGGCTAAAGAAGCAACCGACAAAAAGTCTCGGCAATAACGGAACGAGCCTCAAGAAAGGAAAAAAATTGCGCGAAGGGGGAAGCGGACGGCACGCGGAGCGTGCCTGCTACTTTTAGTAATCCAACGCAAGATCCAGGGCCGGTGCAGAATGGGTTAGCGCTCCCACACTGATGCGATCCACCCCGGTTTCCGCAATGGCGCGGACGGTGTCCAAATTGACGCGGCCAGAGGCTTCGAGTAGTACCTTGGGCGCCAACTGGTTGCGCAGCTCGACCGCCTCCCGCAGCTCGGCCAGATTCATGTTGTCCAATAGAATCATGTCCGGACCACAGGTCAAAGCCATATAGAGCTGTTCGCGGTTGTCCACCTCTATTTCTATCAGGAGGGATTCCGGCAAGCGCAGCCGTACACTTTCGACGGCTTTGCGAATGGCCGCCAGGCCTTCACCCAGGCTCGCTAAATGGTTATCTTTGAGGAGCACGCCGTCGTATAGCCCCAGGCGATGGTTGTACCCGCCGCCGCAACGGACCGCATATTTTTCCAGCAATCGCCACCCGGGTGTGGTCTTGCGGGTATCGAGAATGCGGCAAGAAAGTCCCGCAACGGCATCGACGTAAGCCTGCGTCGAGGTCGCGATCCCGCTGAGATGTTGCAAAAAATTCAAGGCGATGCGTTCGGCCGCCAAAATCGATTGCATGGGCCCAGAGATGCGGGCGAGAACCGTTCCCGGCTGGGTCACCCGAATTCCATCATCGACTGCGGAATGAAATTGCAAGGAATCATCCACGGCGGTTGTTACCAGTGCCGCTGCCGGCAATCCTGCCACGACACCGGCACTGCGGGCGACGAATTGAGCGGTCCCCTGAAGCCCAAGGGGAATGACTGCCCGACTGGTTAGATCTCCTTCTTCGCCGAGATCTTCTTCCAGGGCCAACTCCACCAACCGCCGGCATGCCAGTTTTTCCGCAGGAGTAAACATGTTAACGTCTCAGCGAACGGCCTCAATTAAAATACTCGAGTGCATTGCGGAACAATCGTAGCCCATCGCCTTCTTCGGCCAATCCGTTCCTGGTCCAAAGCGGGTGTTGTGTCGGCAGCACGTGGCGTTCCGGATGCGGCATCAGGCCCAGCACCCGGCCGCTCGCATCGCACAATCCTGCCGCATCGCGCATCGACCCGTTTGGATTCACCGGATAGGGCCCCGATTTCCCCGCACGATCGACATAATGCACCACCGCCTGGCCAGATTCTTCCAATCCCTGGCCGATCCACGGTTCCCGAAAAATGACATTGCCCTCACCGTGGGCCACTGGCAAATGCAGCAGTTCGTAATCCTTTAGAAAAGGACAGCGCCCCGGGGTGGCCCGCAGGTAAATCCAGCGATCCTCGAATTTGCCGGAAACGTTGTTGGCGAGCGTGACCAACGGCCCTTCCTCATCCGGGGGGATGATCAGGCCAGCTTTCAAAAGTGCCTGGAAGCCGTTGCAAATTCCAAGGATAAGGTTCTCCGCGTCGCGGAACTTTTGCAATTGATCGCCGAGGAAATGGGAAAGCTGGTTGGCGAGAATTTTGCCGGCCCCGACATCATCGCCATAGGTAAACCCGCCGGGCACAACCAAAATCTGGTAGCGGTGCAGCAGGCTGGGTTGCTCCCGCAAGCGGTTGATATGCAAGCGCTCGGCTGTCCCGCCTGCCGTTTCAAAGGCGAATTGCGTTTCGCTATCGCAATTGGCGCCCGGAGCGCGAAGTATCAAGACCCGAGGCGTTGCCATCAATTGTTACCTCTTTGTCTTGACAACTCCTTTTTTGCCGCCAATAATCCTTGTTGTAGGGAGTCAACGTACTCCACGCTAGTGTCCGGAGCGGATTCGGCAAGGAGGACTGCCTCCCTAAAAAACGCTCTCGTGGGGTTGCGGCGGTGAGTCATTTTCTCTTTTTTCTCAAAAAGGGTTGACACTCGACCGATACCCCTTCTATACTAATCCGAGTCCTGTCATTGCAGGACGCAACGATTCATATTTGAGTTCGGCGACCTTCCTTCATTCAGCCGTCTCTAAAAACCCGAATGTAAGAGCCCGCTGGGTTTGCTATTGGGTTTAATGAATCGCAGGGATTTGATCTTTGACAACTCGGGAGCACCTACAAGCCAATGCGGGGATGTGTAGTGCCTTACGGCAAGACACAATTCTCGCTGCTTATGATGTAAATCATTGCAAGTGAGTCATTTGAGTCGTGTCGCAAGGCGACCTCAAACTTTTCTGGCTTAGCTTGTTTACTACCCGACTGCTGCTTACATTTAACGGTTTGCCGTTGACTTTGAACAGCTGTTCGGCAGGTGCCTCAAACCCACCGGCTGCTAAATGGGGGAATTTGAGGAAAGCTAAATTTTTTGAAGGGTTTGATTCTGGCTCAGAACGAACGTTGGCGGCGTGGATTAGGCATGCAAGTCGAACGAATCCCAGCTTTGTAGCAATACCGAGCTGGGGGAAGTGGCGAAAGGGGCAGTAAGGCATGGGTAACCTACCCCGGGGACGGGAATAGCCATTCTAACGAGTGGGTAATGCCCGGCGATATGGCGAGGCCGCATGGCTTTGCCATGAAACGAATTTCGCCTCGGGAGGGGCTCATGTGATATTAGCTAGTTGGCGGGGTAACGGCCCACCAAGGCGAAGATGTCTAGCGGGTGTGAGAGCACGACCCGCGCCACTGGCACTGAGACACTGGCCAGACTCCTACGGGAGGCTGCAGTCGAGGATCTTCGGCAATGGGCGCAAGCCTGACCGAGCGACGCCGCGTGCGCGATGAAGGCCTTCGGGTTGTAAAGCGCTGTCGAGGGGGAGGAAGCCGCAAGGTTGACCTATCCCTGGAGGAAGCACGGGCTAAGTTCGTGCCAGCAGCCGCGGTAAGACGAACCGTGCAAACGTTGTTCGGAATCACTGGGCTTAAAGGGCGCGTAGGCGGGTAGCCAAGTCAGGGGTGAAATCTTTCGGCTCAACCGGAAAACTGCCTTTGATACTGGCTGTCTCGAGCGAGGTAGGGGCATGTGGAACTTCCGGTGGAGCGGTGAAATGCGTTGATATCGGAAGGAACGCCGGTGGCGAAAGCGACGTGCTGGACCTCTTCTGACGCTGAGGCGCGAAAGCCAGGGGAGCGAACGGGATTAGATACCCCGGTAGTCCTGGCCCTAAACGATGGGTACTAGGTTGTGGACTAAACATGGGTTCACAGCCGAAGCAAAAGTGTTAAGTACCCCGCCTGGGGAGTATGGTCGCAAGGCTGAAACTCAAAGAAATTGACGGGGGCTCACACAAGCGGTGGAGCATGTGGCTCAATTCGAGGCTACGCGAAGAACCTTATCCTAGACTTGACATGTGCGAAAGCGGTAGGAAGTAGCCCGCGGAAACGTTCGGCGAACGGTATCCAGTCCGGAACCTACTACAGGTGCTGCATGGCTGTCGTCAGCTCGTGTCGTGAGATGTTGGGTTAAGTCCCCTAACGAGCGAAACCCTTGTTTCCAGTTGCCAGCGAGTAATGTCGGGGACTCTGGAAAGACTGCCGGTGTAAACCGGAGGAAGGCGGGGATGACGTCAAGTCCTCATGGCCTTTATGTCTAGGGCTGCACACGTGCTACAATGGCGTGAACAAAGGGAAGCAAACCCGCGAGGGGGAGCCAATCCCAAAAAACACGCCCCAGTTCAGATTGAAGGCTGCAACTCGCCTTCATGAAGTTGGAATCGCTAGTAATCGCAGGTCAGCAACACTGCGGTGAATGTGTTCCTGAGCCTTGTACACACCGCCCGTCAAGCCACGAAAGGGAGGGATATCCGAAGTCGCTGTGCCAACCGCAAGGGGGTAAGCGCCGACGATAGACTTCCTGATTGGGACTAAGTCGTAACAAGGTAACCGTAGGGGAACCTGCGGTTGGATCACCTCCTTTCTAAGGATGATTCTTCCGGGCTCTCACGGCCTGGGATACTCAAATCATGTTCGCATCTCGCATTGGGCGTGCTTCCGAACAAAGATAAACCCCGCCGGTCCAAGCCAGATCGGTGGGGTTTTTTTTCGCGCTGTCGGCCGATATAATCTCTTTTTCACGCCCACTGCATCCACGAATAATGGTTTGAATCCATGATCAGCAAGGAATTGTTAGAGATTCTCCGTTGCCCCCTGGATCCAAGTAATACTTGCCTGACGCTCGACGGAGACCGGCTAATTTGCCAGCGGTGCGGAGTGAAATACAGAATTAAAGACGGGTTTCCGATCATGGTGGTCGAAGAAGCCGAGTTGCCGCCGGGGTATTCGAGTATCGATCAACTTCCTTGCCAAAAGGATAAGAGTAAAGAGAAATAACGCGCCGTTTTCGCTCCAGGCCCGACGCATTTCAATTGGTTTGTTTGGCCCCGGCCGGAAGAATGAAGTTTTCAATTGCCTGCCAATCGATCCACGGTTTCTTGGTGCCCGCGGCCAGCTCAATGGAATCTTTAACCGAATCTCGTAGAGCGATGTCCTTTTCGGAATTCAACACTTCCTGGAGGGCTTGAATCGCCTGCGGATCATGGAAATTGCCCAGTGCGCGGGCGGCGGCAATGCGAACATCCATAATTTGCTGCTTATCCAGATCAGCCCCTTCACCCCGAGGCTTTTCCTGGACTAACCGGACCAAGAATTGCATCGCCTGCGGTTGCCGCGTCTCCCCCAAAGAGGTTGCTGCTCGAGTTTGGATTCGGACCGCCAAGTCAGGTGCAAAACTTCCGGAAGCGTAAAATGCCTCGGTCAAGGCGGTTACCGCTCGAGGATCCTTGAATTTGCCGAGCGAATCTATAGCCGCTGCGCGACACAGGAACTGCTTTTCCTTTGAAGCGGCGGTAGCCAGAATCTTCAACACCGCTTCCTGATCCTGGCCAAGCGCGCTGTATTGGCCTGGATCGTGTAAGTCATACAGCGCCTGGGCGCGTTCATTGCCGTCATTACTGTTCTGCAAGACGACAAACGGATTCGGTTTTTCATAGAAGTGCTTGACATTAAAATTACGACTGGTGACTTCATCCCAGAACCCGGCGCAGCCGCTGAGAGATAGGCTAAATGCTGCCAATCCACCTAAACTTCCAAGACAGCGGCTCTTCCACACTTGTGCTTTCTTGCAAAAGCGTTGCACCGATCGCCTCCTTCGGCAATTCCTTCCAGGAGAAATTGGGGGCGTGTTGATACCAATAGTGAGGAAAGGAAGCAATACCAAACGGCAGGGATTGGAGGTCAGATGCTCTGAGCTTTGCCTTCTGACCTCTGCCTTTCTGACCCCTGAAACCTGACCCCTGATCTTTGCTCCGCAGCGGGTTGGGTGCCGTCGAGCCGGCGGGCGCTGATTTCTTCGTGGAACAGAGAGCGGACTTTGCGACGGGCAATGCGGTCCGCGAGGCCGGGGAAAAAGCGGCTGACAAACACCATAAGTTTTCCGGGAAAAGTCAGGGTAACTTCCCGCGTCCGTCGTTCGATGGCCTTAATGATGGCCAGCGCGGCTTGTTCCGGAGTCATCCCCCGCATGTGATCCATGGGCATCTTGGCTTTTTGCTCCAGCATGTTTTTTGAGAAATTGGTTTGCGTGAGCCCGGGAGACACGACCAAGACATCGATATCGAATCGGGCCATCTCACCCCGCAAGGCCTCGCTAAATCCCTGGACGGCAAATTTGCTGGCGGAGTATTCGCTGCGGGCAGGAATACCGCGTTTGCCCGCGATCGAGGAAATGTTGACAATGGCGGGTTGGTGACCCATTTTTAATAAGGGAATGCAAACGCGCGTGGTTTCAGTCAGGCCGAAAAAATTCACCTCCATGATCTTCCGCAATCGATTGGCATCGCAATCGGCAAAATGGCCGGTGGCGCCTATGCCAGCATTGTTGACCAGGATGTCAAGCCCTGCATATTGCTCGATGGCCGCCTCGACCATTTTTTGCCGGTCTTCTGGGTCCGTCACGTCGGCGGCAACAACTGCAATTGTCCCGCCGGTTCGGCGAATTTCATCGGCCAATTTCCGGAGTTGATCTTCGGACCGGGCTGCTGCCAGCACTCGCGCACCGCGCCGCGCCGCCTCCAGGGCCAATGCTCTACCGATGCCCTGGGAAGCACCGGTAATTAACATACGCGCGCTTTGGATGGGATAAGAGCGGCCCATAAGCAGTTCCTCGGATCGGTAAGACGAGGAGAGGATTGACCCCGACGGGATTCGAACCCGTGTCGCGGCCTTGAAAGGGCCGTGTCCTAGGCCACTAGACGACGGGGCCAGCCGTTTTTTGAAAAACGGCACGGGGCATCTTAGAAGACTCTTCCCCATGCGTCAAGTTCGTGCAAATTGCCCGGTTTAACGGGAATCGTGTCTCTCCTGAATCCTTGGCACTTATCTTTCCATCTAACTTTTGAAAAGTATAACTTGAGTGGAATATGAGACTTTTGCCACTTCCCGATCGCCGCGTTGCGTACGATATTTGCAGGTCCTATAATAGGCCTTTTGCAATTGGGAAAAGAAAAATAGTCATGAACATTCCGAAAAAGGGTAATGACACATGTCCCGTAAGAATGTGATGGAATTTACGACGGAAAATTGGGATCAGGAAGTTACCAAGAGCACGTTACCGGTATTAGTGGACTTTTGGGCTGAGTGGTGCGGACCGTGCCGGGCTCTCGCCCCAACCATTGATAGAGTCGCGGACTTGTACGCAGGCCGCCTCAAGGTAGGGAAACTAAACACCGACGATAACCAGGAAATGGCCGTTCGCTATGGTATTTCGGGCATTCCGCAACTACTTTTCTTCAAAGGGAACGACCAACCCCGGGAACGGGTGGTCGGTCTGGTCTCGGAAAAGGAGCTCGTAAAATACATCGACCGGCTGCTGCAAGGATAATCCCGTAAGTGCGACAATCGCCCGGAAAGTTAGGGGGAGAATTTCGACTTTTCCGTCCTGCTCGCTCGCAATACAGCTCCTTTCCTCAATCTCACTTCGCACAGCAGACGATACTGACAAATGGCAACTCTATCGAGGAACTCCGAAATGGACTCGGAAAAGGAAGCCTTGCACATTCAGGCAGCGGCGGTGGCGGCGCAACAGGCCGCGCTATTTGAAGAGGAAACGGGTTTGCGTGAACGGCGGACAACTCTCGACCGGCAGGAAGCCCAACTGGCGGCGCATCTGGATGAAAAGCGGCGCCGCCTGCTGGAATTCCGCGATCAAATTCTCGCAACGCGTACGCAAATGCTTAATGAGCGGGCGCAATACGAACGCCGCGTCGCCGAAATGACTCGCCAACTGGAAATGACTCGTGCCGAAATTATCGCTGGCCAGCGGCAAGCCCGGATTGATCGCCGGCGTCTATTCAAGTTGCGGCAACGCCTCAAACAACGCCTGCACCGTTACTGGATCGCGGAACGAGCCGCCATGGAAAGCAGAGAAGCCGCTCTCCAAGCCGAATGGCAGCGACTTTCTTCAGACAACGAATCGTTCCAACAAAGCCGCCAGCGGATCAGCGGAGAAATGGAAGTCCAGCGCCGGCAACTCCAGGATGAATGGAGCCATTTCCGGCAGGAACGCGAACGCTGGAACCGGGAATCAAGGCAGGCTCGCAAGGAATTGGCGGAATCCGCCAAAAATCTGGCGCAACGAGAAACCGTTCTGGTGGAACAACAGCGGCAGGAGGCAGCAACGCGTCAGCGGTTGGAAAAGGAAGCGGTCGGATTGGAAAACCGCATTCATCATCTTCGCTGTCAGCTACTTGAAGAGAAACAAAATCAGGCATCCGGTAATCTTGCAAGCGTTACCGGTCCGGTGGAAGAAACCGTAACAGATGACTACGTAAACGTGGCGGCGTCGCCGGCCGTCCCGTTTCTGCCCGGTATGGATTCCTTTTCCGATCAATTGGCCGATCAACGCATTCACCTGGTAGAACAATGGCAACGCTTGGTGCAGATGCAGATGCAATGGCAACAACAAAGGGAGGAGCAGCAGACGGAATTGCGGGATATTTTACAGCAACTGCAAATCCGGGAACAATCTCTCGAAAGCGACCAGGAAAGGTACGACAAAGCGCAGGACAAAACGAGGCAACAGGGCTGCTATTTGGATGGCCGCCAAGCTATCCTGACGGCGCAAACCGCGGCCTGGGTGAGCGAACGCGACCGCCAGCAAGCCGACCTGGAAGTGCGGCAAGAGTTCCTGGACCGCCAACTGAGTTCCCTGAAGGAATTGCGGCAGGTCTGGCACGAACGCCATCGCCAGGCCGTGATACGCCTCCGTGAGATGTTCGAGTTACGGGAAAAATGGCGCTCGGAGTTTACCTTGCTCCGGAGCCAATGGTTTGACCGCTTCTCGGCTTTGGAACAAGAAAGTCACAAAGCAGCGCAGCGCACGCTGGCACTGGAACAATATCGGCAAAAAATCCTGGCAAAGGTCCAGAACCCGCATGACGCAAAGCAGCGTTTGGACCGGATGCAGCAACGCTGGGAAGCGCATTTTCACCTGGCCTCTTCCGAGCTGGCTGGCCACCGGCAATCGATGCGCCGGGAAATGCACCAATTGGAAGAACGATACCGCTATTTGCACCAATGGGCTGAGGCGCTTGCGAACCGAGAAGCTATTCTGGCTGACCGGGAAAAAGCGCTGGAAATCGACGAGGTTCTCGCTCAATCGGACGCGTCCCGCCAAGATCAGGAACTGCAACATCTGCGAGCTCAGTGTGCTATTTATGAACAACAAATGGCGGATCTCCGCGAGGAAGTGGAACGCCTGGCCTGCCGGATGCTGGAAGAGGGGAACCCGGCAGACCAATATCTCGAAAAGGCCGCCTGATAAACGTCCCTGGCAGCTCATCCCATTTCACTTTTTCTCCTGTTTTTAAGTAAAATCACTTAAGTGCCGGCGGGAGTTATTCTCCTAACAATCGCATATTTGACGTTAATGGTGGCAGTGCAGGGTCTGTTGATGATTAATGAGTTAATCGGCAAGAACGTCGTTGTGGATATGCGGAGCACTTTCGTCTGTTTGGGCAAACTGCACCGGATCGATGAACAACACCTGGAATTGCTTGATGCCGACATCCATGATCTCCGCGACACGCAAACCACGCGGGAGAATTATGTAATTGATTCTCGATTGACAGGAATTAAACGGAATCGAAAGAAAGTGTTCATCGTGCGGGCGGACATAATAGCGATTTCCATGCTCGATGACGTGGTAGAAAGTTGAAAAAATTATATGAGCGTTGACAAGAGAATTTCCTGGCGATTTGGATTCGTATGGATAACAACAGGCGCCATCGTTTTACTTCCCGGCTGCGGTGGGGGTGTCCCCAAAACCTACCCGGTCAAGGGGAAAGTGGTTTTCAAGGGCAAGGGCAATATCAACCTTTTAAAAGGAGCGTTCGTGCAGTTTCAAGCGGTGAGCGACTCGACACTTCTCGCGGCCGGAGAAATAGAAGACGACTACACGTTTACCCTGGGCACATTCAATAAAGGTAAAAAAGGCTTACCCGGAGCGGTCGAGGGAATTCATCGAGCCCGAATCGCCTTTGCCACAGAGATTGACGAGGAGAATGAAAAGCCCGGGCGGGGCATTGTTCACCCTCGGTTTCTCGACTTCAACAAATCAGGTCTGCAGTACACGGTAATACCGGGAAATGACAATCATTTCACCGTGGAGGTCAGTTTGAACTAGTAATCATTTCCGAGCACCTGGCCGTCATTGCGAACCGCCAGATGGGTGAGGGTTTGCAGACTGACCGAAACTGGTATGCTGCGAACGCTGCCGTCGCAGAGTACAAACTGGCAATTGCTCGGATGCCGGCTGCCGAAGCTGGAATTCACCAGCGGCCCCAGTTGATCATTCGGATCGCTTACGAGTGGGCGTTCATTGCCGTTGGGTTGCAGGCCCGCCAGGCGCTGGAAGTTATTCGCGTTGCCGCCGCAAAAAACGCTGCGATCCTCGTTTCGTCCGGAAAGCGAATTAGGCCGGATGTGTTTTTCGCCAATCAGGAGGGTATTGCTGAGGCCGTCGGTAATGGAAGCAAAATCCGTCTGGCTCCGGAATTTGGTAATCCGCGTGCCTGGAGGGAGGATGGGGGAAGCGGTAAATTGGCCGGAAACAGTAGTGCCGTCCGGAAGCACGGCCGTGGCCCAAGCGATCATCATGGCGCCCGTGGCACCATTGTGGCCGCCACAATTTGCATAGTCGGACAATCCTCCGGGCCGAGGTCCCTGACCATCCAAAACCTCGTTCACACTGTAAATCGCGGGAGCCGGGCGGCGGGATGGGCAAAAGAAAATCTTGAGGTTATGGGTACACGGGTCGGAAGTGTTGGGTTGTCGATAGTAATTCTCTTGCAAATTCCAAAGCCGGTAGATGTTGTCTTCTTCAACTTGGGGCAGAATCAGAACCGCCCAGGTGGGCCAACCGTGGGCGATCCGGTCGGGCGGAAGCGATCTAAAAGAGTCATGATAGTGATGAACCCCGAGACCGATTTGCTTGAGATTATTCGAACAACTCATGCGGTTGGCAGCCTCGCGGACCTTTTGCACCGCAGGCAGCAGCAAAGAGATTAGTACGCCGATGATTGCGATCACAACCAGCAGCTCGATCAGGGTAAACCCGGACTGCTGCCTTTTAACCACCTTCTTGCGATTCATGGCGCCCTCCGAAAAAAGCAAAAAGTATTAAAACTGTATGAGATTATTTAACCGCCAAAGTAAGGCATAAGTAGCGGTAGTTTTTGAGGCTGGCGGGCGAAAGCATTAACATTGGCACAGTTGGCCAATGGTGCCTTAATGCTAAGTCTTTGTCCGTAAAGGAGCAAGGGAAGAAATCGTTGTTTGCCAATCAACCCATCCCGTCCGTTAATCCCCTAAAGTCGATTTGTCCGGATTCCGATACTCTGCATGAGTGGGCCATTTCAGGCAGACCCAGCAGGAAGGGGAGTGGCAAATGAGAAAGATGCGGCAATGGATGCTGCTTGCAGGAGGGGTTCTCGCGCCGATCATGTCAAGCGGCTGTTATTCCCTGGGCTATTTTGTCCCGATTCCCGTGCCTGCCTGGGTAAGCGAGCGCATGGTAGAAAAGTACTCTTTTGACAGTGATCACCGCACTCCGATCATGCCCCCGATACGCGAAGGTTACCCGCCGCCCTTGTGCGAGGATCCGCCCGATCAAGCCACCGTGCTCCGCGCTTTGACCAAGATTACCCGCGGCATCCCATATCTGTATGAAGAATTCCGGGATGACATACAAGTTGTCACCGAGCGCGTGGTGGACAAGATTGATCCGCCGCGTTTCTTCCCGCTCGTCGGGCCGGCGCAGCTCCATCATTGCCATTGGAAGTGCACGGTGTATTACACGGAAACCATTGAGAGCGGTTGGCCGTTCCCCTTCCAAACCCGCAAGCCGCGAGTGGAAGTCGTGATGATCGATAGGGATCACTTACACCTATATACCTGCGACAACAACAAGAATTATCCGGCTCTGTCGAAAGACTTGGTGGGGCATTAATTCTGATGTTCGCTAAGAATCTCAAGAGGGGTCTGACCCCTTTTTGAGATAGTTTCTAAGTCAATTCCCCGACTTTCAAGCGGACAAAACGGACCAACTTCAATCCGGCGCTTTTGAGCAGATCGCCCACGGTTTTGTCTTCATATCCCGGTACGACCATCGGCTGTTCCAGAAGCACGCTCTCGGCAAACCAGGTTTTCAATTTGCCTTCGGCGATCTTCTCGACGATGTTCGCCGGTTTGCCCGTGGCCGCTGCCTGGGTTCGGGCGATGTCCATTTCTCGGTCCACTAGTTCCTTGGGAATATCTTCACGCCGGGCCGCAATCGGCGTCCTGGCTGTGATGTGCTTGCAAATGTCGGCCAGCAACTTCGGATTCGCCTGGGTTCCCTCCACTTCAACCATGACACCGACCTGGCCGTCGTGATGGATGTAACTGCCAAGGAGTCCCTTCATCGGGACAATGCGGGCCGGGATCATTTTTTCCTTAATAATGCCCACCAGGTCGCAGATGTGCTCGTTCACGGTTTTTTTGGGATCCCCGACAAACGGCTGCAGCAACAATGCGTCCACGGCAGTGACTCCTTTGAGAGCCACCTGCCTGGCAATGTCATTGGCCAGCCGAACAAAGTCGACTCCCTTGGCAACCGGGGCGCTTTCGCAACGGACTTCCACCAGGGCACCCACCTTTTGCGCGGGATCGACAAAGGCAGCGATGCGTCCCTCGGCGGTTTCGCGATCCATTTTCTTGTCTTGAATGGCCTTATTTTTTTTGCGGAGGATGTCGGCCGCCTTGTCCATGTCGCCATTGGCTTCCGCCAGCGCGCTTTTACAATCCATCATGGGAGCGTTGGTGCGCTGGCGCAAGGCCATCACCGCCGCGGCTGATATGTTGCTCATTTGAATATTCCTATGATTCCACGACCGCAGAAGCGGGTCTCGGGCTCGCGGCAGCCGACCCGTTGCCTGTGGGAAATGGTCTCGGTTTCATTTGGGCCTGCTGGTCGGGAGGCAAGGACGCCTTTCCTTCCATCACCGCATCCGCCAATTTGGCGAGCACGAGTTCAATCGACCGGATGCTGTCATCATTACCCGGAATGGGCAGATCGACCGTATCCGGATCGCTGTCCGTATCGATCAAGGCAACGGTGGCCAGTCCCATGCGTTGGGCTTCCTTGACCGCAATATCTTCCCGCTTGGGATCGACGACCACGAGAGCTTCCGGCAACCGATTCATTTCCCGAATGCCCTGCAAGTTGCGCGTGATCTTGCTCAACTCACGGTTGAGAGTCGCGACCATCTTTTTGCTGTAACCCCGGATGGCGGCCGAATCGGGAGACTTGCTGAATTCCAACTTGCCCGATTCATTGAGCATGGAGCGCATGTAAGCCTTGATATCCATCTTGGCCGGGTTTTCCCCCTTCGGCAGCCACAACGCTTCCAGCTCATTCAAGCGTTTGAGGCGATCGCGAATCGTGCGGTAATTGGTCAAGGTGCCGCCGAGCCAGCGTTCGCTGACGTAAGGCATGTTGCAGCGGGCAGCTTCGCGTTCAATGGCTTCCTTGGCCTGGCGCTTGGTGCCAACGAATAACACCAAGCTGCCTCGAGCCGCCACCTGGGCCAAATAACGATACGACCGCAAAAGCCCGCGGACCGTTTCCCGCAAATCGATTATATGGATCAGATTACGCTTGCCGTAGATATACGGCCGCATCTTGGGATTCCATCGGCTAGCGCGGTGCCCGAAATGAACACCGGCCTCGATCAAGTCCTTAACTTGGACGATGGCCACGCACTGTCCTCCTGTCGCACTCTGCAAAAATCAATTTTTTGAGATTCATCACACCTCCTTATAACAAAAACCCCTTCCCATTTTTGGGGAAAAGCTTCATCGTAGCATTTCGGGCCAAACCGGTCAAACGCTTTTGCTTCTGTTTAAGATATAAGAAGGGCGGGCCAAGGGCATCGCAAAGGTGAGAAAATTTACGAATTCGCGCCCTTGTCGTTTTGAAAGTCTATTTCAAGTTCAAGACCTGTTCTCGCCTTCCGATCCGGCCGCCACCAATTCCGGCGCTGGAGTTGCGGTGGCCGTGGCCTCGAAGTCGAGCTTCTTTTCGCCCTCGACTTCGGCGACCTTGACGGAGATTAGATCCTTGCCCTGAAAGAGTCCCTGGAGGAGTTTTTCCGAAAGCGGGTCTTCCAAAAGATGCTCGATGGCGCGGCGCAACGGTCGAGCGCCGAATTCCTGGTTGTAGCCCTTGTCGATCAACAGGTCCTTGGCTTCTTCGGTGAGGACCAGCGTGAAGCCTTTTTCCTTGAGCCGCTTGGAAACCTTGGCCAGTTCGATATCGATGATGTTGCGCATGTCGGCCTTGTTGAGGCTCCGGAAGACGATGATGTCATCGACCCGGTTGAGGAATTCCGGCCGGAACGTCTGCTCCATTACGGCCTTGAGGGTTTCCTTCATTTTTTCATAAGTAGTTTGCTCATCCTTTTTGCCGAAACCGAAGCCGGTCTTGCCGGTGATCTCGGCGGCGCCAATGTTGGTGGTCATGATCAGGATGGTGTTCTTGAAATCGATCGTGCGGCCGACGTTGTCGGTCAGCCGGCCTTCCTCCATGATCTGCAGCAGCATGTTCCACACATCGGGATGGGCCTTTTCAATTTCGTCGAGCAGGACGACGCTGTAGGGACGGCGGCGAATTTTTTCGGTTAGCTGTCCGCCTTCTTCGTAGCCGACGTAGCCGGGAGGAGCACCGATCAGGCGGCTGACATTGTGCTTCTCCATATACTCGGACATGTCGATCTGCACGAGGGCGTTTTCATCGCCGAACATGAAATGGGCGAGGCGCTTGGCGAGCAAGGTCTTGCCGACGCCGGTCGGTCCGGCAAAGATGAAGCTGCCGATGGGCCGCTTGGGATCCTTCAACCCAGCCCGGCTCTTGCGCACCGCCTTGGCGATGGCGCAAATGGCTTCGTGCTGGCTGATCACCTGCTTGTGCATTTCATCTTCCATCTTCAGCAGGCGGGCAGTTTCATTATCCTCGAGGCGCTTGAGAGGCACGCCGGTCATCTTGCTGACCACTTCGGCAATGACCTCTTCATCGACGACGCCGTCGATTTCCTTCGATTTTTCGCGCCATTCGCGGGTGATCTGGTCCTTCTTCTTTTTGAGTTTGTCGGCCTGGTCGCGGAGATGCGCAGCCTTTTCGAAATCCTGCTCCGCCACAGCGGCTTCCTTCTCCTGGTTGAGTTGTTCGATCTGGCCATCGATTTCCTTCAAGTCCGGAGGCCGGGTCATGGCCTTGAGGCGGACGCGGGCGCCGGCTTCGTCGATGACGTCAATCGCCTTGTCAGGCAGGCAGCGGCCGCTGATGTAGCGATCCGACAATTCAACGGCCGCATTTAGCGACTCGTCCTTGATCTGGACGCGGTGATGAGCCTCGTAGCGGTCGCGCAGGCCGCGAAGGATTTCGACCGTTTCATCCTTCGAGGGCGGATTGACAATGATTTGCTGGAAGCGGCGTTCGAGAGCGCCGTCCTTTTCAATGTACTTTCGGTATTCATCGAGGGTGGTGGCGCCGATGCACTGGATTTCGCCGCGGGCCAGGGCGGGCTTGAGCACGTTGGAAGCATCGATCGCCCCTTCGGCGCCGCCGGCCCCGACCAGGGTGTGCAGTTCATCAATAAAAAGAATGGTGTTTTTCGCGCGGCGGACTTCATTCATGACCGCCTTGATCCGTTCCTCGAATTGGCCGCGATACTTCGTGCCGGCCACCATCATGGCCAGATCGAGAACGACGATTCGCCGATCGCGCAACAATTCCGGGACATTGCTGTCGACCACCAGTTGGGCCAGGCCTTCCACAATGGCGGTCTTGCCGACACCGGCTTCGCCCAAGAGCACCGGATTATTCTTGGTGCGGCGGCTAAGGACCTGGATGACTCGTTCGATTTCATTTTGGCGGCCGATCACGGGGTCGAGCTTCCCCTGGCGAGCCAACTCGGTGAGATCGCGCCCGAAGCTATCCAGGGCGGGCGTTTTCGATTTCCCCTTGCCGGCCGTCCGTTCGCTGCTGCCGCCGCTGCCGCCGCCTCCGGCGCCTTCATTAGGATCCATATTGTGCCCCAACAAGTTCAGAACCTCCTCACGTACGTCTTCGAGCTTCAGGCCAAGGTTCATGAGAACCTGGGCCGCGACGCCTTCTTGTTCGCGGAGAAGGCCCAGAAGTAGGTGTTCCGTACCGACGTAGTTATGGTTGAGGTTGCGTGCCTCTTCAATAGAGTATTCGATGACCTTTTTGGCCCGGGGGGTCTGGGGCAATTTGCCCATCGTGACCATATCCGGGCCGGACTGTACAATCTTTTCGACTTCCAGGCGAATTTTCCGCAGGTCGATGTCCAGGTTTTTCAGCACATTGGCGGCGACGCCGGAGCCTTCCTTGACTAACCCCAGAAGGATGTGTTCGGTGCCGATATATTCGTGATTGAACCGCTGCGCCTCTTGGTTGGCGAGCTGCATTACCTTGCGTGCCCGATCCGTAAAACGTTCGTACATTCCTGCCGTCTCCCGCCGTCGCCGTTGGCTCCGGGTTAAACAAGGTGCAAAAATGATCCGCCCAATGGCATTCTATTGTCGACAAAAAGACAAATCAAGACCGTGGAGCGTGGGCCGTGGGGAGTGGAGCGAGCTCAGATTTATTACGCTTCACGCTCCGTGCCTCACGCCCTACGACCCCTTGCTGGCCCAGGCATAATTGTTGCAAGTGCGGTACGGTTTCGAACGGTTGGGCCAATTCTTCAATCGGTTCACCCACCTGGTGAATTTTTGCCTCATCCAACAAACCCAGTTTTTTTTGCCGGCCCAATACCAGGTAGCCGATCCGCTCCGGATTGAGTTGCATCAGCCGGCAACAGGTGGCGTCCACGGCTAGCGGATCAGTCCCCATTATCAAGGCGCCCAAGACTTTAGGTGTGCCATTTAACGGGCCGTCGCCTTCCATTCCGATGATGCCATCGACAATGGCCAGATCCGGGGTTCGTGTCAACGCGATATCAATGATGCTGTTGTCAATGCCCCGCCAATGCAGTTCGTTCTTGGGCCAACCGTAACAAATTCCCGGCAATATGCCAAACAGATTCTTTAGCGACAGGGTTGCTCCCGCCCAGTGGTGGGTTTTTAGCTTGGGCAAGGAGATAAGAACCTCGGTGGAAACCGCAGTTTGCGACAAAAACAGGTGCTCCAAACCGGTCAATCGACCCAGATTTAATCTTTTGACCGGTTCATCATGGTTTAAATCGATAAAGGGAACGCGGTGGTACTGCAAAATTTCGCCCAAACCGCTGGCACTGACCAGGTATTCCACGTTTCGGCAATGCCCGGGACCTTCGGCAACGATGATTTCGGCAGCGCCTTCCCGTTTACACAGTTCAATAACTGCAGACACCACCTGCGGATGCGTGTTAATCACCTTGTCCCGGTGATATTCGACCAGGTTCGGCTTCAAGACCACCCGTTTCCCCACCAAAGGCACTTTGGGCCGGAAACGAGCGTATTGTCTTTGAAGAATGCTCACGAGATCCTGGTCGTAGCTTTCGGCCCGGGCGATATGGACTGATGATTGAGCGGCCAAAGGACGTAACCGCCCCGCTCCTTCGATAATCCACCCGCGAACCATGGAGCGTATCCGCTGGCCGAGGGTTCTGCGGTGTGGGGCGTGAGGCGCGGGGCGTGGGGCGTGCGCCGTGAACTGTTGTTCGATTCGCCCCACGTCCCACGCTCCACACCCGGCGTCTTTCTCGCCATTCTGCTCCATTGGAAGGCGGAAAAAGTTTCGCGTGCCGGTGGCCAAGGCCAACGCGGTTAGAGCGGACCTCATCGTGGTCGGCCGCGCCCAGGGAATTTCCTTGCGGGCGCGCCAAGCAGCGCGAATCCGCTCATCCAGTTGACGCAATAGTCGGTCGTTCTCTTCCTGGTCTCGATAGATGTCGAGGGCCAGCTTGGCCCAGCACAATTGTTCCAGGTTGTTCCCCGCAAGCGCCTGGCGCTGAACATAGCGCAGGGCGGCGGCAATACGGGGATGATGCGGTCGGCCCTGCAGGGCCAGAAGCATAAACACGGTCGGTTCTAAAAGGGGTTCGGTCATCCGGCCCAGGATGCGGCGGTTGCCGTAATTGATGCCCCCTTCATCCGCCGCCCGGTCCAATAACAGCCGGAGTCCTTCCTGCACGCGGGGATGATCCCCTAACTTGGCATGGCGCAAAGCCAGGCAGGCCCAGGCAGTGGGTTCCGCCCACGAAAAATTCCCCTCTGCCCACGGCCAGCCGCGCAATGAACAATCGATATCCACTAGCTCGGCGGCTTCCGGGTCATCGGGCGCCCGGCCGCAAAATCCCAAAAGGCGCTCGGCGGTTACGCGGATTTGCTCGGCAGGATACTGCAACACCGATTGCACGAGCAAGACCTGTGCCGTCGGCCACACTGCTTCTTCCCGCGCGCGGAGCAAGCGATAAGCACCATCCGGCGAAGCGCCGCACCGGTCGAGCGCCATTCGGCCGTCCAGAATCAATTGGCGATAGCGGTCGGGTTCTAATGATAAAGCCAGGATGGCCAGGCACGTCGGCTCCAAATGGGCCGGCTGGCCGGGAAAATAGCCCCAGCCACCCTCAGGATGCACCTCACCGGCCAGTGTTTGCAGATAGGATAATGTTTCCATAGGAGTCAGTAGATTAGGGGTCAGGGCACCGGCAAAAGCATCGATCGGCCAGCAAGCCTCTCTGTATGGAGTCTAGTTCAAAAGAGGTGAGGAAGTAGGCGAAGGCACCGTCGGCTAATCATTGGTGACACGAATGGTTGTCGATCTTAACGGATACGATGGCTCCGATCTGCTCCGATCACGGTTACACGTTCTACCAAAGTCCCCATTTTTCAGCCGTTTTGTTGACAGATCCATGTCGCTTTAAATCTTTCGTTTGCCTTCGAATGTGCAGGCCGCTGGTCAATCATCCAGCCCTGTTTGTTTCTGCCCCCTGACCGGAAACGAATGTCACTCCACAAGTCCAACCGGCAGAATCCTTTAAAACAGTTCGTTTCCGAACCACTCGGGCACCCCCCCCTTCCACACTTGGCCACCTGTGCCTCCAAGCGACAGTTTTTCAAAAAAAGTGTCATCCTCACGACAAAAATTTCCTGTCTGCCACAAAGTCCGAAAAGAGCTTATCCAGGACCGTCTCCGGACAGGGAAGCAAAACCGTGCCGCGCAAAGAGGGGGAGATCGAAGGAATAACCTCTGGTTGTCGCCCTGCAGGCAGAAGCTTGCGTTCCGGCAAAACCCGGTCGGTCATTATTAGAAACGAGGACGGGTCCTTTGGGGGCGGGTTTCGCCCGCGGCCGGGAGATCCTCCCCCGGATGCCGTCAGTGTCATGTTGGTCGGGTTGTAAGCAGGGGTGAGCACGACGCCCCCGCCCGGTTGCAGCCCATTAATACTGCCAAACATCTGGGGCCGGCTGGCATAGGTCAGGATTGTATACGAACTGGGAACCGGCGGCCGAAAGCCGTTTACCATGACCAGGTTGAGCGTCCCACCCAGATGGGCCACTCCAGTGACGTTGAGTCGCCCGTAGCCGCTGCCGAGAGTGGTGCCGCTGAAGAGGATGTTCAGGGTCCCGGTTTGCGTGTAGTCCCGAGGTGATGCCCCGGTCCCCACAGTCAGGGTCGCAGTATCATCAATCGGCAGTGTGCTGCCCACCACTAAGGGGGTCGCGATGGTGACGGCAGCGCGCACTTCGAGGGTTCCGTTGAAGATGCTCGTCAGGCCACCACCGCCGATCGCTGCACCCGCATCGAGGTAAAAAACAGTCCTAGCAAATAACAGGGTGGCAGTGGCCGCGACATTCATAACTCCGGTGCTGTAGCCGCCGCCACTGAAGAAGAGGCTTCCGGCCGAAACGGCAGCGGTATGACCCGAGTTTTCGAAATCGACTCGGATTTCCGCCTACCTCCCTCCAGCGGATTTCGTGAGAGTGCCGACATTGATAAAGGTGGCCGGGAGCCCTCCATTGTTGAAGATAAGCAACTCGCTCGAGTCGTTTGTCTGGATGTCAAAGCTGGCGCCATTGTTGAGAATCACCCCGTTGAAGCATAGGATGACGCCGGTGCCCGTCCAGAGGATGAAGCCTTCGTTATCCAGCGTATTGATTTGACTGTTCGGGAGCGTGTTCGTGTTGATGCTCTTGGGCGCCGCGCCTGTAATCGTCAGAGAGCCGGCGTTAAGCAACGTGCCGCCCTCGTTGGTAAAGAGGGTGCCGCCGCAGCACTGGAAGAGCCCGGGGTCGAAGTTGAACACGGCGCCGGCGGCCGCCACCACGATGGTGCCACTGTAAAACCCGAGGAATCTCGATCAGTTGGCGGCGCGCCGAATGCCGAGATTGGGAAATGAGTTCGGGAAGAAGGTCCCAAAAAAGCGCAAACGTCCCACATTTTTGCGAAAGGTCCCATTGGGAGTGTCCCACCTCGTTCTTCCACACAAGTGCGCAAAGCGTTTCGAGCAGCTGACTTATGTCGATGCGAATTTCGCAACGTCAGGGATCATAACATTTGTCACTATTTGGGTTACGGATCGAGCCAAAAACTTGTGTGGAAGAACGGGGGAGTGTCCCACCCATGGGACCTTTGCAACGCTCGTGAGGCGTGGAGCGAGTTCTGACGGCCCACACTCCACGCTCCACGATTAAAGGGAAATTTCTCCCTCGATCGGCTGGGCTGTGCCATCGATGCCATTCACACTCGCGGACGTCATTCCGCCGACGTTGCCTTCGATGACATGGTAATTTACGGACCCGATAGTGCTGCCAGTGCCAACGTCAGCAGCTCCCACGGAGGCACTGGAGCTCGAAGATGAATCATTGGCAAAAAATTGGTCCAACAAACGGGAATCCGGATTGGCCGCAACAGAGGTCCCGGCGGCAATGGCCGGGCGGTTGACACTCATCAAGTGCGAAGCCTGCAGAGCGGCTGCGGTAACAGCATCGGGAATGCTGTCCCCGTTGCCATTGCCGATTGCAACACGGCTAGGCTCAGAGCTGGGCGATTGGTTGGGGACGCCAGAAACACTACTCATGGAACGTGGACCCGGCGAAACCGGCATCGGATTGACGGCAACCGGGTTAGCGGGCGCAGATGAAACGGGGGAAGGGTTCACCGTCACCGGATTCACAGGCGCAGGCACGACAGGCACAGGATTGTCGAGGACCGCGTTCACAGCGGTGATCACGATATCCTGGCCGTCATGGAGAACAAACGATCCATAGTCGGTCCTCGGTTGGGCGCCCACGGTCATGTGGAGCGGATGATCGGGACTCGTGTGATAACCCAGGATATGAGTTGAATCGAAGGGTTGGCCCCAGGAATCAAAAAAGTCTTGCAAATGGAAATCGCGCACGAAGGGAGAATCGACTTCCAGTTTGCCGGTATTCTCGCGGGTATGCACGGGGAGAAAGCTGATAACGTTTCCACTCTTGTCCAAATTGACGCCGATATTCGCAGGGATGGTTTGCGGCTGACCATTAATAAAAATACTCAGGTACGGATGGAATTCAACATAGTTATTGCCGGCGGGCAGTGGCGTACAAATAAACGGATCCATGGACGTACAGTTAAACAAGCTGCGTTCTTCAAGGTATTCCAGATGGGGCCGAAATTGAAACACCCGGCTGAGACCAGTGTGCGACGTCCAGCGATTTCTGCGCGGCAACGGTTGCGAAAAACCCATGATGACTCCTCCACTCTTTTTTTAATTCCCCTCAGAAAGACCAATGTAGCATTTCTTCCGGTCACCCTCAACATAAAACCGTGAAATTATTTAATTTTCTTTAATTTAGTAGTGAGTGGTTAGTGGTCGGTGGTGGTTGAATACCACTCACCACTCACCCGAATAACCGGCTGGGTAATTCAAGGGCGGCGTGATACAATCGACGCACAGGAGGAACCAATCGGTGAAACTAGCCCATTTTGATTGTTTCAGCGGCATCAGCGGAGACATGACGCTCGCCGCCTTGATCGATGCCGGCGTGGATGCCGGCGCAATTCGCCAAGGCGTCGCATCGCTCGGCCTACCGATTCAGATCGAGGTGGAAAAGGTACGGCGCAATGGGATCGCGGCGACGTATGTCCGCATCGAAGCACCCGAAGAACATGACCACCGGTTTCTACCCGAAGTAGAAACAATTCTCAAGCGCGGCAAGTTGACCCAGAAGCAACGCGATCTCGCATTGCGAATATTCCGGCAGTTGGCGGAAGCGGAGGCGGCCGTGCACAACATGCCGGTCGAGAAAGTCCATTTTCATGAAGTGGGAGCGCTCGACAGCATCGCGGACATCGCCGGGGCAGCCATCGGCCTGGATTTGCTGGGCGCTGAACAATTCACCAGCCGTTCGGTGCCAACGGGCAGCGGAACGGTAAAGTGCGACCACGGAGTCATGCCGGTGCCGGCGCCGGCGACGGCGCAAATGCTTAAGGGAGTACCGCTCGGAGCCTCATCGATCCAGGCGGAGCTGACCACGCCGACGGGGGCAGCAATCCTCACCACGTTGGTCCACCAGTGGATCGAGCAACCGGTCATGACCGTAGAGCGGATCGGCTACGGTGCCGGGAAGCGTGATTTTCCGGATCAACCGAATTTGCTGCGCTTGTTTGTCGGCAGCGCTGTTCCGCAGTCCGAGACCGATCAGGTATGGGTCCTGGAAACGAACCTGGATGATTTGCCGGCCGAGATCATCGGCTATTGTTACGACTTGCTGCTGGCGGCGGGAGCGCTCGATGTGTTCAGCACGCCGATTTTCATGAAAAAGAACCGGCCTGGAGTGCTCTTGAGCGTGCTGGCGCCGGAACCCGCGCTCGCGGCCCTGGAGATGATCCTCTTCCGGGAGACCATGACGTTCGGCATTCGGCGCTATCCGGTCAATCGGCACAAACTCCAACGGCAACCGTGCACGGTAAATACTCGCTGGGGGCCGGTAAACGGAAAACTCGGCTGGCTCGAAGGCGGGCCGCCGATTTTCACGCCGGAATTTGAAGATTGTGCCCGCCTGGCCCGGCAACACGGGGTGCCTCTTCGGGAGGTTTTTGCCGAGACGGCCAAGGCTTATGCGGAACATGGAGTGATGGAAAAGGCCGATGCTCAGCGCCAATGAAATTCGCCGGCAATTCATCGATTTTTTCGTGGAGGAACACGACCACACGTTTGTTCCCTCGAGCAGTGTCGTGCCCGCGGACGATCCGACGTTGCTATTCACCAACGCCGGCATGAACCAGTTTAAAGATGTGTTTTTGGGAACGGGGACTCGGCCCTATCGCCGGGCGGTCAATACGCAAAAGTGCATTCGCGCCGGCGGCAAGCACAACGACCTCGACGACGTCGGCAAAGACACTTACCATCACACTTTCTTTGAAATGCTCGGCAATTGGTCGTTCGGCGATTATTTCAAGAGAGAGGCGATTGCCTGGGCATGGGAACTGCTCACGAAGGTTTGGCGCCTCGACAAGGGGCGCCTGCACGCAACCGTCTTTGAGGGCGATGCCACGCAGGGCCTGGAGCGAGACGATGAGGCGTTCGAGTTCTGGCAAACGATGACTGACATCGATCGGGCGCACATCCACTATGGCAGCAAGAAGGATAACTTCTGGGAGATGGGCGAAACCGGACCGTGCGGTCCGTGCTCCGAGATCCATTACGACCGCACACCGGACAAATCGGGCGCCAAGCTGGTAAACGAGGGCCGGCCGCAAGTCGTCGAGATCTGGAACCTGGTTTTCATTCAATTCAACCGCGCGGACGACAAAACGCTGATGCCGCTGCCGGCCAAGCACGTCGATACGGGGATGGGTTTCGAACGGGTGGTGGCCGTCTTGCAAGGAAAAGCGAGTAATTATGACACGGACGTGTTTGCGCCGATCATGGATGCAATTAGCGGACTAAGCGGTCGGAACTATGGCGGCCTTATCTCTGACATGTATGACGTTGCATTCCGTGTAATTGCTGACCACTTGCGCATGGCAACGTTCGCTATCACTGACGGTGCTCGGCCAGGCAACAAGAAACGGGATGCAGTCTTGCGCAGCGTAATTCGACGGGCCCTGCGATTTGGTTTCCAATATCTCAATTTGAAACAACCGTTCCTCTACAAGCTTGTGCCGGTTTTGGTGGGGCAAATGGGTGACGCGTTTCCAGAATTGAAGCGCGATCCAGCCAATGTCGCGCAAGTAATCCGTTCCGAAGAAGAAGAGTTCCTGAAGACTATTGAAAGAGGACTCTCGCATTTTGCAGTTGCAATGCATCGCGGCATGCTACCCGGCAAGGTAGGTGGGCAGATAAGCGGAGAAGATGCTGCAGATCTTCATACAACCCATGGGTTCCCCGTCGATCTCACCGAGCAAATGGCAAGTGAAGTAGGCATGTCTGTGGACCGTGCGGGTTATGAAGCGGAAATGGAAAAGCACCGCGAGATTTCAGGCCAGTCAAGGGCAAAGATTATCCTTTCGGCCATCTCTGGCGATCTTCCGAAGACCGATGATAGTAGGAAATACGCAGGGTTAGTAACGCCAGGTCCGTTTCAGGTGCTAGGTTGGGTCAAGGGCAACGTTGTCGTGCGGAGCGGATTTCTGGAAGAAGCCGAGGAAGCTGCCTTGCTGCTAGACAGCACAAACTTCTATGCAGAGCAAGGCGGTCAAGTGGGGGATGTCGGTTCTATTGCAACTCCCACTGGCTTTTTCCAGGTAGAGGATACACAGAAACTTGTTGATACCATTCTTCACGTGGGCCGTGTGGCTAAGGGCAAGCTGGAAGTTGGGCAATATGCTGGACTCGAGGTCGGGGGAAACCGTATCCACACCATGCGTAACCACACGTCCACCCATCTCCTCAACTGGGCCCTGCGCAAAGTCCTCGGCGGCGAGATCGAGCAGAAAGGTTCGCTCGTCGATCCCGAGCACACTCGCTTCGACTTTTCTTATCCCGAGCCGCTGACGAAGGAGCAGATTGCCGAGGTCGAGCGCCTCGTCAACGAGAAGATTTACGCCGACCTGCCCGTCAAGCCGGTCATCATGCCGCTGGCTGAGGCGAAGAAGATCCCGGGCGTCCGCGCGGTCTTCGGCGAGAAGTATCCCGATCCGGTGCGCGTGCTGCTGATCGGACCCGAGAAGCCGGAAGACGTGACGCCGGAGGACTCGGTCGAGTTCTGCGGTGGCACGCACTTGCAGCACACCGGCCAGGCGGGGTTCTTCAAGATCGTCAGCCAGGAGGCGGTCGGCAAGGGAGTGCGCCGCGTGACGGCCGTTACCGGCAAGGAAGCCGTCGCCACGGTGCAGAAAATGGCATCAGTGCTCGATCAGCTCACGGGCAAGTTCCGCTGCCAGGCGGATGATCTGCCGGCCCGCGTCGAAGGACTCGAAGCGGAAATCAAGAAACTGCAAACGCAGTTCAAGAAGGGCGCGGCTGCGGACCTTGCCGGGACCGCGGACAAACTGCTGGCTAGCGCAGCGGACGTCGGCGGTGCCAAGATCATTGTGGGCGAGGTACCCGGCGCGCCCGAGGAGCAGGTCCGCCAGCAAGTCGATCGGCTCAGGCAAAAGGCGGGAAGTGCCGTGGTCGTTCTCGGCCGATCGGACGACGGCAAGGTCGCGCTGACTGCCGCCGTTACGGAGGATTTGGTAAAAAAAGGTTTGCACGCCGGCAAATTGGTGGGGCAAGTCGCCAAGGTCGTCGGCGGCGCGGGGGGCGGTAAGCCGACGATGGCGCAGGCTGGAGGTAAGGAACCCGACAAGTTGCCGGAAGCTTTGGAATTGGCTCGAAAATTGGCGGAAGAAATGATCGTGGGGCGCGGAGCGTGAGGCATGGAGCGGGAAGGAGCAGATCATGCAAAACAAGGAAGCCGAAGAACTCGAGACCGATCCGCGCTTTCCCAGTGGGCCGTGGACTGGTTTTTTCCTGCAAAAGGCAATCCCGGGCCGCCACATGATGGAGATGCGACTGACGTTCCGGAGTGGTTCTTTTACCGGAGAAGGCCGCGACTGGGTCGGCGAATTCCTCTTCCGGGGTCGTTACGAACTGAGCGATGGAAAATGTCACTGGACCAAGCGCTACCTCGGGAAACACGACGTTTACTACGAAGGTTTTAACGAAGGTAAAGGCATTTGGGGAACCTGGGAGATCCCGGCAGGTCAATTGGGTGCTTCACGGGGAGGATTCCATATTTGGCCAGAAGGAATGGCGGACCCCACTGGAAACTATTTGAAAGAAGAAGCCGATGCGCCGAACTGGGCGGAAGAGACGCTGGAAGCCACTGAACTGGTAACGAATCGATGACCATACTGTACACCGACCCGGTTTTTCTCAAGCACAACACCGGACGACATCCGGAAAACGCCGGCCGCTTGAGATCGATTACTGCCCGATTGGCGAAATCCGGGCTGGACAAAAAGTGTACTCAGGGAACCTATAAACCCCTGACCGAAGAGGCGATCACCAAGATTCACGACGGCATGCAACTCTTGCGGGTCAAGCAACTGGCGCAACATGGCGGGGGGAGCCTTGATCCGGATACCGTGTTAAGCGCTGATTCCTTTGAAGTGGCTCTGGCGGCGGCGGGAGCTTGCGTGGCGGCAGTCGATGGCGTGGTTCAAGGCACCGATAAGAATGCGCTCTGCCTGGTCCGGCCGCCCGGGCATCACGCCACAGGCAAACAGAGTATGGGATTTTGCCTGTTCAACAACATCGCCCTGGCCGCACATCACGCCAAAACTGCCCATGCCCTTACGCGGATTCTCATCGTGGACTGGGACGTGCACCACGGCAACGGCACCCAGGATATTTACTACGAAGATCCGGCCGTAATGTTTTTCAGCATCCACCGATATGGCAACGGTTTTTATCCCGGGACGGGAGCGGCATCCGAAACCGGCCGGGGCAAGGCCCTCGGGCACACGATTAATGCTCCTATACGCTATGGTGTGTCTCGCATGGACTATCACGATCATTTTTCCAGTGCTCTGGAAAAAGCTGCCGAAAAGATTAAACCGGACCTGGTCCTAATCAGTGCAGGTTTTGATGCCCACGCCAAGGATCCTGTGGGCTCCCTCGGTCTGGATGTGGAGGACTTCGTCATTCTGACGCAAAAGGTGCTGCAAATAGCAAATACGCACGCCAGGGGACGAGTCGTGAGTTGTCTGGAGGGCGGCTACCATCTGGATGCGCTGGCGGAGTCGGTCGAGGCGCACTTGAAAGAGTTGTTAGCGTAGAAATACGTATCATGAGGTTGGAAATACGTCGCAGCAGAGGAGCGGTTTTTGGGAAGTTATAAGTATAATTTTGGTTTAACTTTCGGGAATACGTCGCAAGGGAGGTCGATACGTCCGCGGTTTGCAATTACGTCCACGGGGGCCGGGGGGGTGGTGGGCGCAACGTATTTTTAAGACGAGATTGTAACAGGGTGGCGTGAGTTGTGTGAAGAGGGAAGCATCATGGGTCAATCATTGACCATAAGATTTATATGACTGATTTTCGAGCGGAGATGTTTATTTTGATCCCGGGTCGAACCAGCCGCCAGGGAACGACGCTCAACGAAGGCAAGTTTAGCGCCGGTTATGTCGAAGAAACCGGAACGGTGCAGATGTCCCCGGAAGACATGACCCGGCTCGGGTTGAAAAATGGGGACCGAATTGGGCTGCGGACCGGACAGGGGCAAATTGAAGTTCCGTGCCAGGCAGCCAAACCGGGAGAATTGCCGGCCGGCGTATTGTTTATGCCGTATGGGGACATGACGAGTCGACTCATGGGCGGCGATACCCACTGCACAGGAATGCCGGATAGCAAAGGAATCGATGTCGAACTGATGGGTACCTGAGCGGGGGGCGTCAGCCCCCTGAGCGTGACGCGTGGAGCGAGTTGAAAAAATGGTAACCGAATTGAAGATCGTGGCGAACGCTACCTGCACCTTCTGTGGTTGCGTGTGCGACGATATGGAATTGACGGTTGAGAACCAGCGGATCACCAAGGCCAAGAATGCGTGTGTGCTTGGAAAAGCGTGGTTTCTCAATCACCATGTTGAAGAACGACCTGTGGCAACGATTCTTGGAAAACCAGCAAGCCTGGAAGAAGCTGTGGAAAAAGCGGCACGGATTCTGGCCGATGCCCGCTATCCGATCGTCTATGGATTGTCCGACACGACCTGCGAGGCCCAGCGCGTGGCCGTGGCCATTGCCGATCGCATCGGTGGATGCATCGATACGACAACGTCGGTATGTCACGGGCCATCCGGGATGGCATTTCAAGGTGTGGGGGAAGTGACGTGTTCCCTGGGAGAAGTCAAGAACCGGGCGGACCTGGTGATTTTTTGGGGTTCGAATCCGGCCGAGTCGCATCCACGCCACTGGGGCAGGTATTCCACCATGCCCAAAGGATTGTTCGTACCCAACGGGCGGAAGGATCGCACGGTAGTAATTGTTGACGTCCGGCGGAGTAAAAGCGCGCCGGCGGCGGATATCTTTCTGCAAATCAAGCCGCGCAAAGATTTTGAAGCCCTCTGGGCGCTGCGGGCGCTGGTCAAGGGAGTGCGTCCTGATGATTCCATTGGCGCGGAAACCGGCATTCCGCTGGAGCAATGGCAGGATCTGGCCCAGCGCATGAAGAAGTGCAAATTCGGCATGTTTTTCTTCGGCATGGGCTTGTCGATGACGCGCGGGAAGCACTTGAATGTGGAAGCCGCGCTGGCTCTTGCGCGGGACTTGAATGAATACACGAAGTTTTACATCAAGCCGATGCGCGGCCACGGGAACGTAACCGGGGCGGATAACGTCGTTAGTTGGCAGACCGGTTACCCATTCGGAGTCAGCTTGCATCGCGGTTATCCGCGCTTCAACCCGGGCGAATTTACCACCGCGGACACCCTGGCCCGGGGGGAGGCGGACGCGGCTTTGATTGTCGCCTCCGATCCAATGTCGAACTTTTCGCAACCGGCCCGGGAGCACCTGGCGCGCATTCCTTATATTGCGCTGGATCCCAAAGAAACGCCGACCGTCCGCGGAGCGGCCGTGGCCTTCACGACGGCCACCTACGGCATCAATACCGCGGGCACCGTCTACCGCATGGACGATGTACCGATTCCGCTGCGCCGGGCGTTTGAATCGCCTTATCCCGGCGACCAGGAAGTGCTGACGGCCATCGAAAAGCGCATCCGGCAATTGCAGGGAGCGCTAAATGACCGTGCATGATTGTGCTGCACCTCAGCTCGAAGCGCCAGCGAGGTCCTCGCTGACGCTTCGGGCTGAGGTGCAGCCGATTCGGGCACGCTGATATAGTTTGATCTCCCTTAACCCTTCCAAGACGCTTATGGAAGAAATCAGCGGCGCCAAACCGGCGAGCTTTGATGCTCAACTGGAATTGTTGTCCAAACTGGGATTGCATGAATCGGCCCGCGAGGGCATGCCTCGCGCGGTAGCAAACGAACAACCTCCGGAGAACCCATCGCCCGTATTAACCGTGGCGCCGGCCGGTGCTGCGGATTACCCATCCATTCAAGCGGCGCTTCGCAGCGCCAGGAAAGGCGCGCGAATCATGGTTCGGCCGGGCAAGTACGAAGAAACAATCGTCCTCACCAAAGAGCTGGAAATCATCGGCGATGGTCCATGCGCGGATATCATTTTTGAGAATATGGACGCCCATTGTTTGGTGATGCAATCGCGGCAGGCGCTCGTGCGCGGTCTCACGTTGCGCAGCCGGGGCGCGTTTAAAGGGAACCAGCGCTTCGCGGTGGATATTCCGTACGGGCGCCTCGTCCTGGAAGACTGCGATGTTTCGTCCGATACGCTGGCGGCGGTCGCCGCTCATGGAGCCAGCGCCGAAGCGATCATTCGCCGCTGCCGGATTCACGACGGGAACACCAGCGGGATCGTATTTTGGGACAAAGGCCGGGGGACTGTGGAAGAATGTGAAATCAGCGGCAATGCCGTCGCCGGCGTTCTGATCCGTACGCAGGCGAATCCCGTGATCCGGCGCTGCGAAATTCACCACGGAAAAATGTTCGGCATCATGGCTGAAGAGCAAGGCCGGGGCACGATCGAGGAATGCGCGATTTTTGAAAACCGAGTGGCTGGGGTGGAGTTTCTCAGCCAGGCCAACCCCGTCTTGCGCGGGTCCAAGATTCACAACGGTGAAAAAGTCGGAGTCCTGGCGTTGATGGAAGGCCTGGGAACGCTGGAAAATTGCGAGATTTTTGCCAATCCCACCGGAGTTCTGTGTGCCGAGGCCGGCCATCCCACCCTCCGGCACTGCTGGATTCACGACGGGAGTCACTTCGGGGTTCTTTCGCGCAAAAAGGGCAGAGGCTTACTGGAAGATTGCGAAATCCATGGCTTCGGCGAGGCGGGCGTTCATATCACCGAAGGCGGCAACCCGGTAATCCGCCGCGCGCGGATTTCTGATGGCGCCAAAATGGGGGTGCTCGTCACCCAGGGCGGAGTCGGAACCATCGAAGAGTGCGAACTGTTTGGCCACGGCTCTGCAGAACTGGGCATTGCTTCCGACGGCGACCCTCTCATTCGCCGGTGCCGCATTCATGATGGAAAGAAGTTCGGCGTGTCCGTGCAAAAAAAGGGCCAGGGAAAGGTTCTCGATTGCGTGATCGGCAATCATGCTCAGGCGGGAGTGGCAATCAACGGAGGCGCCAATCCAATCATTCGCAATTGCAAGATCAACGGCAACGGGGCCGAAGGAATCCGCGTTCACCCAAAAGGCCTCGGCATCGTCGAGCATTGCGACCTGACGGGAAACACCGGCGGTGCCTGGTTCATCCAGGCGGGATGCAAAATCAGGAAAACGGGAAACAAGGAATAGGAAAGAAAGATGAGTGGTGAGTGGAGCAGGTGACCAACAGAGGAGTTGTCGGCTATGTATGAACGTTTTACGGATCGGTCTCGGAAGGTAATGCAGCTCGCCAATCAAGAGGCGCAGCGATTGAATCACGAACATGTCGGCACCGAACACATCCTTCTGGGGTTAGTCAAGGAAGGCTTCGGGGTCGCCGCCTCTGTGTTGAAAAACCTGGACATCGACCTGCAGAAGGTTCGCGCGGAAGTGGAAAGGATTGTAGAGCCCGGCACGCACATGGCCGCCATGGGCACATGGCACACACCAGCGGCCAAAAAGGTCATCGAATACGCCATCGAAGAGGCACGCAACCTAAACCATAACTACGTCGGTACGGAACACCTTCTTCTGGGTCTGCTCCGCGAAAAAAAAAGGCGTCGCAGCCCAAGTTCTCATGAATCTCGGCGCCAAGCTCGAAGACCTGCGTGAGGAAGTTTTGAACGTGGTGGGGCATACCATGGATCCTAAAAACCCAGCGCGGGCAGCGCCGCAATGCAAAACCCGAATGTATGAAGAATTGGTCGATTTGCCGGAACAAAGCATCGAGGCGGTAAAGGAGCTGGATCGCGAAATCGATGAACTCAATGCAGAGAAGGAAGTAGCAGTCGGCGACCTAGATTTTGAAAAGGCGGCCTGCCTTCGCGATGAGGCGGATAAGTTACGGAAGAAACGGGAAAAAATCATCAGCAAAGCGAAGGCAAAGTAAAAGCAAACAGTTTGAGTTTTTTTTGTTGTGAGTCCGAAAAATAGCGACATTTGTGGACACTGAACTCAGCTAATTGGTTTACAACAGTCTCTATTCTTTGAGTATTCATGAGCCTTCTTAAGATTTCCCAGGGGACCGTTTACGACCCGGCAAACGGGATCAACGGTGCCGTTCAGGATATCTGGATTCAAGACGGCAAGATCATCGTAGCGCCAACCTCCCCCGATGTTTGTCCGGAGAAGAGTCTCGATGCGACCGGCCTCGTGGTGATGCCCGGCGGCGTGGATATGCATGCACACATTGCCGGGCCGAAGGTCAACGTGGCGCGGAAGATGAGGCCGGAGGATAAACGCAAGGCCACTCCGGTCCGGCGAACGGCCATAACTCGTTCGGGAACCACCGGCAGCGTGCCCAGCACTTTTGCCACGGGCTATCTCTATGCGGGCCTCGGTTATACCACCGCTTTTGACGCCGCCATTCCGCCGTTAGGCGCACGGCATGCCCATGAGGAATTTCACGACACGCCGATCATCGACAAGGGTTTTTTCGTTCTCTTCGGCAACAATCACTATGTTCTGAAGCAAATTGCCGCCAAAAACCCGGACCGCCTGCGCGCCTACGCGGCCTGGCTCTTGAGTGCCGCCAAGGGCTATGGAATAAAGCTTGTGAATCCCGGCGGAGTGGAAGTCTGGAAGGAAGGGGGCGGCAACGTCACTGGACTGGATAGCTCGGTCGAGTTTTTCGACGTGACGCCGCGACAAATCATCACCCATCTCGCGCAAACGGCGATGGACCTGGGCTTGCCGCACCCCGTCCATATCCATTGCAACAACCTCGGGTTACCGGGCAACTGGACAACCACGCTGGACACCATGAAAGCCCTGGAAGGCCGGCGCGCCCATCTTACGCACATCCAGTTTCATAGCTACGGCGGCGGGCCGGATGACCAGGGAAGCATTCGTTCGCACGTTCCGGAGCTGGTGGAATATGTCAATGACCATGCTAACTTGACGGTGGATGTGGGCCAGGTCCTTTTCGGCGAAACGACGTCCATGACGGGGGATGGTCCCCTGGGGTACTATTTGCACAAGGTTACGGGCCGAAAATGGTTCAACGCCGACACGGAGATGGAGGCCGGCTGCGGCATTGTTCCGATCACCTACAAGGATAAAAGCTTTATTCACGCTCTGCAGTGGGCGATCGGATTAGAATGGTATCTTCTTATGAAGGATCCCTGGCGCGTGGCCATGAGCACCGACCATCCCAACGGGGGATCGTTCCTGGCATATCCCGAAATCGTCCAACTGCTCATGGACCGAACGTACCGGCAGGAAACGCTGAAACGAGTTCATCCGCGCGTATTAGAGCGGAGCGTCCTGAAGGACCTCGATCGGGAGTATTCGTTGTACGAAATCGCGGTTATCACCCGGGCGGCGCCGGCCCGCATACTCGGTTTGAAAAACAAAGGCCATCTCGGTCCGGGCGCTGACGCGGATATTGCCATTTACAATCCCGGCGCGGATAGGCGGGCCATGTTCGAACTGCCCCGCTATGTTATTAAGGCCGGCCAACTCGTGGTCGAAAATGGTGAAATTCGCCAGGAAGTCTTCGGCAAGACGTTGCACGTGGCGGCGGCGTATGATGAAGGGTGCGTGCCGGACATCAAGAAATGGTTCGAAGCGTACTACACAATTCAATTTGCCAATTACCCGGTTGACTTAACGGAAGGATGAGGTCATGAAATTGATTTTGGCGATTATTCAACCTTCCAAGTTGGAGGCCGTCAAAGAAGCCTTGAACAAGGTAGAAGTGTTTCGACTGACAGTTGTGGATGTGCAAGGTTTCGGCAGGCAAAAGGGGCATTCCGAGGTTTACCGGGGCCATGAGTTGACGACGAATCTTTTGCGCAAAGTGCAATTGCAAATCGCCGTCAACGAGGACTTTGTCGAACCCACGGTCAACGCCATCATGGAAGCGGGCCGGACGGGTACGGAAGGCCGGATCGGTGACGGGAAAATTTTCATTTTGCCACTCCAGGATTGCATTCGCATTCGAACAGGTGAGAGGGGGCCGGAAGCGATTTAGGGGACGCGGAGCGTGAGGCGTGGGGCGTTCTTCAACGCCTCACGCTCCACTGTTTACAGTGATGAAAATGGCGAAAGATAAGGAAACACCAGTGCCGTGCGGATTGTTGCTATCCGACGATATGATTTTTTCCAGCAGGATTGTAGGGACAGCGCGGGATCTGGGTCTGTCTATCAAAGCGGCACGGTCATCGGAGATTTTGTTGACCCTGGCCCGCGAGCAGTCGCCCCGGTGTGTCATTGTGGATTTGTCGAATCCGGGTTTGGTTATTTTGGAACTGCTGCAAAAGCTTGCCGGCATGTGTTCCCCGAGGCCGAAAGTGGTGGCGTATGGATCGCACGTGGACACGGAGACTTTGAAGAAGGCAAGGGAGGCGGGGTGCGACATTGTTTGGCCCCGGAGCAAGTTCGTGGAGGAATTGGCGAAGGGATTGCCGGAGTGGATCCTATCCCCAGGCAATTAAGCCGGGTTCGAAGACGTTGGCAAGATTGGGATGTTTGGGGACTACGCGGACGGCATAGCCGTGCTGGCCGCTGGCGCGGCAGGTGATGGAACCCTGGAAAATCCAGGAAGTGCCTTCGGGACGACCGTTGTGGCTCATGCGAACGGTGCGCGGATTGGGGATTTCGCCCATGTTATCCACGACGCCGTGGAATAACTGGATCTCGACATCGTCGGGAGAAAAACCGCCCAGGTTGATCCGGGCCTTGACGGTCATTTCCGCGCCGACGTGCATCGGATCGACACCCTTGACCTCGACCGATTCGACTCTGACCTGTGCCCAGCCCTGGGTGATTCTTTGCTTCCAGCGTGCGAGGTCGGCGGCTTTTTTCAAATTGTCGGATTTCAACAGGGCGAATCGCTCAGCGGCGGGCCAATAGCATTTCTCCACGTATTCCTGAACCATGCGATTGGTGTTGAATACCGGGCACACGGAACTCATCGAGCGTTTCATCACGTTTAGCCAGCCGCGAGGCAAGCCGTCGCTGGTGCGGTTGTAGAATAGCGGGACGATTTCCTGCTCGAGCAGGTCATAAACGGCGCGGCTTTCGACATCGTCCTGGTAGGCAAGGTCGGTGTATTCTTCGCCGGCGCCAATCGCCCAACCGTTGTCCTGGGCGAAGCCTTCGACCCACCAGCCGTCCAGGATGCTGAGGTTGAGTGCGCCGTTGCAACAGACTTTCATGCCGCTGGTACCGGAAGCTTCCAGGGGCCGGCGCGGATTGTTGAGCCAGACATCGACACCCTGAACCAGGTAGCGCGCCACGTTGGTATCATAATCCTCCAGGAACACGATGCGGCGGCGGAATTCGGGCCGCCGCGCGATATGCAGGATTTCCGCAATCAATTCCTTGCCGCCGTGATCGCGCGGGTGTGCCTTGCCGGCAAAAAGGAACTGAACGGGCCGATCCTTGTTATTCACAATGGCGGCGAGGCGCTCCGGATTGCGAAAAATCAAGGTGCCGCGTTTATAGGTTGCGAAGCGGCGCGCGAAGCCGATGGTCAGGGCATCGGGATCGAGAACTTCTTCAGCGCGGGCAATTTCGGCTGGAGGAGCACCGCGGCGTTTCAACTGGATCTTGAGCCGGCGCCGGGCAAACGCCACGAGCCGTTCACGGCGGCGTTCGTGGGTGCGCCACAGCTCGGCGTTGGGGATGTGTTCCACCCGTTTCCAGATGCTGTGGTCGGTAGGCCGTTTTTCCCACTGGATGCCAAGATAGCGATCGTAAAGCTGGGCCATCTCCATGGCCAGCCAGCTTCGCGTATGAACGCCGTTGGTAATGGAAATGATGGGGATTTCTGTCTCGGGCAAATCCGGCCAAATGTTTTTCCACATTTTCCGGGAAACGCTGCCATGCAACTTGCTGACGCCGTTCGTGGTGTTGGCCAGGCGGATGGCCAGCACGGTCATGCAAAACGATTCATTCAGGTCCTTGGGGTTCTGCCGGCCCAATCCCAGAAATTCGTTGCGGTCGATCTTCAACAAGGGGATGTAATTGGAAAAATAGTGTTCCACCAACTGGGGTGGAAAAATGTCGTTGCCGGCCGGAACCGGCGTGTGAGTCGTGAAGCAGGCACCGCCGGTGACGACCTCCCGGGCGGTGGCAAAATCCAGGTTTTTTTCTTCCATCAACAGGCGAATCCGTTCCAGGCCGCAGAATGCGGAATGGCCCTCGTTCATGTGGCAAACGGTCGGCTCCTTGCCTAACGCGCGCAGGGCGCGGAGGCCGCCAATACCCAGGATCATTTCCTGGCGAATGCGGGTATCGTTGTCGCCGCCGTAAAGCCGGGCGGTGATGTCGCGATCCTCTTTGCTGTTCTTGGCGATGTTGGCATCGAGGAGATAGAGCGGAATGCGGCCGACCTGAATCCGCCAAATGCGGACCCAGACCTCGCGCCCGGGAAAAGGAATGCTGACGAGCAAAGGGGACCCGTCCGGCTTGATTTCCGCAATGACCGGCAGATTGATGAAATCATTTTCCGGATAGCGTTCCTGTTGCCAGCCGTCCACATTCAAGTATTGGCGGAAATAGCCTTCCCGATACATTAACCCCACTGCAACCAGGGGAATGCCAAGATCGCTGGCGGATTTGAGATGATCGCCGGCCAGAACGCCGAGCCCTCCGGAATAAATCGGGACACTTTCATGGAGGCCGAACTCGGCGGAAAAATACGCAATCCGGCACTCGGTGGCTGCGCCATAGGTTTCCTGAAACCAGGTAGTGCTTTCCATGTATTGGGTGAGCGCTTCATCGACACGGTCCATATGGACCAGGAAACCGTCATCGTGGAGCAACTGTTCGAGCCGGGCCTGGTCGATGGCCGCCAGCATTTTCACCGGGCTGTTTTCCACCTCATCGAAGCAATCCTCATCGATCCGGCGCAACAGGGAAACGGCTTCGTGATTCCAGCACCACCACATGTTGTACGCCAATTTTTGGAGCGGCTGCAACCGTTCGGGCAGATGGGGCAAAACGGTAAACGTTCGAATGGACCGATTAGCCATAGTAGCAAAGCACTCAAAAAACTCCGTCAGGACCGGTTGGGTAGGAGCCCCACCGTTCCCTTCGCATAAACCGTCCCATTAGCATAACCGGAAAAGACTGATTTTCAACCGCGATTAAGGCGGACTACCATTGTGGAAAGGGAAAATGAAATCAGCAAGGTGTGGTTAAATGCTATAATCGCCATTGGTCGATAAGCATGAGGAAGGAGAAACCCTCAGCATGAGGACGGTCATCACCGGCGGGGCGGGGTTTTTGGGCTCCCACCTGTGCGAACGATTCCTGGCGGAAGGCCACGAAGTCGTCTGCGTCGATAACTATATCACCGGCAACCCGGAGAATATCGAAGCCCTGCGGAAAAGCGACCGCTTTTCCTTCATCCGCCATGATATCTCCCACCCCCTGGAAATCGACGGTTTGGTCGACAACGTGCTCCATTTCGCTTCACCGGCCAGCCCGGTGGATTACCTGCGGCATCCGATTGCCACGCTCAAGGTTGGATCACTGGGAACGCACAACACGCTGGGCCTCGCCAAGCTGAAGAATGCCCGCTACCTCCTCGCCAGCACTAGCGAGGTCTACGGCGACCCGGAAGTCCATCCCCAGCGAGAAGAGTATTGGGGTCATGTGAACCCGATCGGCGTCCGCGGAGTTTACGATGAAGCAAAGCGGTTTGCCGAGGCCATGACCATGGCGTATCACCGATCCCACGGCGTGAACACGCACATCATTCGAATTTTTAATACCTACGGGCAGCGCATGCGGCTGGACGATGGGCGGGTATTGCCGAACTTCATGGGTCAGGCCGTGCGCGGCGAACCACTGACGGTGTACGGCGACGGTTCCCAGACGCGCAGCTTTTGCTTTGCCGACGACCTGGTCGAGGGCATATACCGGCTTCTTTTCTGTGACTTTCATGAACCGGTTAACATCGGCAACCCCAGCGAAGTAACAATCTTGGAGTTCGCTCAGGAGATCTTGCAGTTATCCGGCAGCCGGAGTCCGATCGTTCATAAACCCTTGCCTCAGGATGATCCAAAAGTTCGGCGGCCCGACATAAGCCGCGCCAAAAAATTGCTGGGATGGGTGCCCAGGGTGGAACGGCACGAAGGGTTGAAACGGACCATGCAGTACTTCCTCGACAAACTGGGGCGAAGGAATAAACCTTGACAATTGGGCCTTCAATCGTTGCCATAAAGGATAGACAAACGAGGGAACTAAAACATTTGTGATTGCGTCCGAAAATTGCGTACTTGACATCAAGTCCAGGGGACCGACGGGGATGTCCGGCCGTCCGGATTCTGTGTTTAATTTCTCAATCAAGGGGCAAGGATTACAAAATGGGATCTTTCGCACGGGATGAGCGCACGAGATCAGTCACGTTTGCCCTATTCTGTCTCTTGGCGCTGTTGACGATGGCATTTGTGACTGCGGACTGGCAACCGGCCTTGGCCCAGGAGGATGTGGAAACGCCGGCCGCACCGGAAACCAAGCCGGCGCCCAACTTCTTGTCCCACATGATCAGTTCGGCAGGACCGATTTTCGGACTGCTGTTTCTGGTGATCTCCGTTGGCCTGGTGGCCTTGATCGTACTCTTGGCCATGGACCTGCGCATGACGGTAGCCATTCCGCCGGAATTCGTCGAGGAATTTACGGATACGGTAAACAAAAGGCGGTTCAAAGAGGCTTTTGACCTTGCCAAGGGCGATAGCTCGTTTCTGGGTCGGGTTTTGACCGCGGGAATGGGTCGACTGCAATACGGCATCGATGATGCGCGCGAAATGATCAGCAACACCGTGGAAAGCATCAAGGCCAGCAAGGAACAATTGATTACTTATCTGGCGACCATTGGAACGCTGGGACCGCTGATCGGGTTGGTGGGGACGGTGTTCGGCATGATATTGAGCTTCATGGAGCTGAGCCGAGGCGGAACGCCTCGCGCCGACAAGCTGGCCGAAGGCATTTCGCATGCCCTGGTGGTCACGCTGTTAGGCGTCGGGTTGTCCGTACCGGCCATTTTCTGCCATGCATTCTTCCGAAATCGGCTGATCCGCATGTCGATGGACACAGCCAACATAGCCGACGATCTGCTGACGCAAATGTACCACAATTCGCGCAAGCCGGCCCCGGCGCCATCAAGCAATGCCACTGCCCCGGCAGCGGCGGTCAAACCTGTGCAAGGTTAAATTCAGGGTGAGGTAATCGTGGCCGGCTCGGGAATTCAAATCAAAGCCGAACCGAATTTGACGCCACTATTGGACGTGGTGCTGCAGCTGTTGATGTTTTTCATCCTGTGCGCAAATTTCGCGGGCACTCAGGTCAACGAAAACATCAAGCTGCCTCTCATGCAGTCCGCCCGGCCAGAAGATAAACGTGAAACAGATCTACTGTTCTTGAACGTAACCAAGGAAGCGGCCGTGGAAGTGGTCGGCAGAGATCCCATGAAAAAACAGGCGGAAATCAGGTCCTTTCTCCGCACTTATTACCAGGATGCCCGTCGCGCCATGGAAAAGGAAAAAAGCAAGGTGGTGCCCACCGTCATCGTCATCCGGGCCGACCGCAATGTGGATTACAAGGAAGTGTACCAGATCATGCGTTGGTGCAAGGAAGTCGGCTTCCGCAAGTTCCAGATGCGGGCCGAGGTGAAACGAAGTTAGTCTCTGCTGAGGCGATTGCCATGGCTAAACGGCGGGCTGATGAAACGATCGATATTTACCTTCCCATTCCGTCTTTTCTGGATATGGCATTCCAGATTCTGTCCTTTTTTATTTTGACTTTCAATCCGCATACGCTCGAAGGCCAGTTGGAGCTTGCCCTGCCGGCTTCGGGAGAAGCCCGCGCACAAAACGAAGCCCAGGTCGATCCGACCAAAGCTCCGGATACCGACCTGGATTTAAATTCTGAAGTCACCGTCAAAATCAGCACCCAGCACAGCGCGGACCAGCTAGGGACGATATCGGCAATTTATGTGGAAGGAGTGGATACCAAATCCAATGAAATGAAGGATCTGGAAGCCCTCGCGAAATACCTCAAGGGTTTCCAGAAAGGGTTGAAAAACAAGGATAATATCAAAATTCAGGCGGATGGCGAGTTGAAATACGCTTTCGTGGCGGAGGTGATGGATGTTTGTTGCAAGGCGGGTTTCAAGAACATCGGATTTGCCCCGCCGCCGGATCTGGCGGCCAAATAAGCAGCTCCGTGAGGCGTGGAGGGTGGGTCGTGCGGCGATCTAGTTCACGCTGCACGGCCAACGACGAAGGGGCAAGGGATGTGTTAAGATTAAAGGAACTTCGCCAATTGCGTTTGCGTCTAATTGCCAGCGGGAACATGCTGCCAAATATTTGGCAAATCATGGTACTTGGACTGCTTCTCGGAGGCGGGTGGGTTGGCGATCCCGAACTTCGAGGAGACGAAAAGGACCCGTCGAGCCAGGCCAGTAAAATTCCGCCCGCAACCAATGAGAACCCGAAGGATCCCGCTCTGGAATCGATAGTTCCAATGGCGCCCAAGCCGGATTTGGAAGGAAAAGACATCAAGGATCGATCTCCGTTCCAGCCCTGGGACAGCCGAAGCCCTGATGAAGGGAATGCTTATTGGCATACGGTCATCCTGGCCCATACCACGACGGTGGAGGCGTTTGCCAATAGTACGCGCCGGGACATAACCTTTGCACACCTTTTTCAGGAGCCAGAAAAATATCGTGGAGAAGTAGTCCACTACGAAGGCCGGCTGACGCGCGTGCGCCGCTTTGAAACGCCCCGCGATATCAAGAGTGCCTATGATATTCCGTATCAGTATGAAGGATGGATCTTCGATCCGCTGGTACATGGGGCCAACCCCATGTGTGTGATCTTCACGGAACTGCCGGCCCCGATCGACGTCAAAGAGAAACTGGAACAGTACGTGGCATTTGATGGCTATTTTTTCAAAACCTGGAGGTATGCGGGAGGCGATCACGAACGGATCTCCCCGATTTTGATCGGCAAAAGCCCAGTTCTGAAAAAGCCCGCCGAAGTTGGGTTAACGGATCGCACCATTACATTCTCGTCGGCAATGATCACCGCTTTTCTGGGAATGGTCGCCCTGGTAATTGCCCTGATTATCGCCTTGAGCGTGTGGTATCGGCGGGGCGATCAGCGGATCAAAACCCGGATCGCGGAGGTCAATGCCGGGCAGTTTTTTGAAAATGAGGAAAGTTAGTTATTAGTTATTGATTATTCGTTATGTCCGAATTAACAAATAACGAACAACCTATACGGGAAACTTGATCCATGGCTACGAATTTAAGCAACGGTTCCACCGGCGTCCCAGCAGTTCCAAATGGGCCGGCCGTAATTGTTCGAGCAGAACGGGGCTTTGTAGTGGATCCGGCAATTCGAGATTGGCGCCGGCTGGTTCCCGCCTGGATCACGAGCGGCGTGATTCATCTCATGCTACTGGCCCTGTTTGTGCTGATCCACGGGCCCTCACGCGGTGATGCGGTTTCCCTGGAGCAGATCGTCGTCGATACCAAGGTTGAAGATGAAAAGCAGTACAACCTGGAAAATCCGGATATCGGCAACGACCCGGACCTGCCGACCAATTACGACATGCCGCGGATTGAAGAGATCAGCGTACCGGGTGCGGTAAACCCCAGTGAAGAAGTGGGAATACTCAACGCGGACCCGAATGCCGCCAAACAGACGGTTCCTCCGCCGCCCGGACTGGGCGACAACACGGGGCAGGGGGGCGGCGTGGATTCGAGCATCTTCGGCAAAGGTAGTACCGTTGGCTATTCTGGCGGTTTATTGGGCCCGCTCATGAAGCCCGGCTCATTTGGCGGCCGGAGCGGCGCGACACGTGAGCGGATGCTTGCCGAGGGCGGCGGCAACACGCAGTCAGAAGCCGCGGTGGCCCGGGGCTTGGAATGGTTTGCCAACCATCAAGCCGCCGACGGCAAATGGTCGCTCGATGGCTACATGAACGGCCGATGCAATTGTGCCGGCGGCGGACAAAACAATGATACGGCCGGGACAGCTTTTGGCTTGTTGCCGTTTTTGGGTGCGGGGCAAACGCACAAAGGCGGCGGCAAAACCGGCAAGTACACCAAGAATGTGGAGAAAGCAATCAAGTACCTGATGCTCAAGCAAAACAAGGAAGGGAATTTCGGTGGCGGCATGTATGCTCATGGTCTTGCCACGATTGCCATTTGCGAAGCTTACGGCCTGACATCCGACCCGATTTTGCAAAAACCCGCTCAGCAGGCCATCAATTACATCGTGAAGGCCCAAAGCGACAACGGCGGCTGGCGCTATACACCCAAAGGGGGCGGCGATACTTCCGTGGTCGGCTGGCAGGTGATGGCGCTCCGGAGCGGACAAATGGCCGGATTGGATGTTCCCTCCTTGACGCTGGAAGGTGCCAGGAAATGGCTCGATTCCTGTGCCTCTCCCGACGGGGGAGCCTACGGGTACCAGGGACCGGGAACCGGGGCCTCGGCAATGACAGCAGTGGGACTCTTGTGCCGGCAATACCTCGGCTGGGGGCAGCGAAATCCCGGTTTACTGGCCGGAGTGGAAAAACTCAAGAAATTGCCGCCGACGGATCGACGCACCAACATGTATTACAACTACTACGCGAGTCAAGTCATGCACCACATGGGCGGTGAAGCCTGGCATTTCTGGAACCCCCAGATCCGCGACATGTTGATCAAAAAACAAGACGACGGCAACACTCCGAAGCACGCACACCAGAAGGGGAGCTGGGATTCCACCGGCGATTCGTATCATGGCGCCGGTGGCCGGATCATGATGTCGTCCCTGGCATTGCTGACGCTGGAAGTCTATTACCGCCACCTGCCGCTCTATCGCAATCAGATGGCCGAGAATAAATAACGCGGGACGTGGAGCGTGGGGCGTAAAAGCCGCGGCTCACGCCTCACGCCGTTAAAGTCCACCATCTCAGATTGAATAACCTGCTTATCCCCTAAATTCCGTTTTATGCGTGATTTCGGTTCAGCCGATACAAAGGATTAGACGGCCCGGGAAAGTGCGCGAAACCTTAGCTCGACGCGCCAGCGAGGAATATTCGAACGATAGGAGACCCCTGGCATGAACTGGACAAAATGGAAAAAGTCTTTGGCGGCAGTTTTGCTTTGCGCCGAGGCAGCATGGGGGCAGTCAACGAAGCCCATGCAACCGATGGAAATGCCGCAAAACGGCATCCTCACGCTGCAGGAACCTGGCAAACCGGAACAAAAATGCAAGATCATCCGGACCTTCAAGACGGCCGACGGCAAAATCGCCTACGAGGTCCAAGACGTGAAAACCGGGGAAAAGGCGACCATAACAGAATCCGGTTCGCCCCCTCCCGAGCCGACACAGGCCGTTACACCTCCCAGCGCTGGGGAAACGCTAAAGGGCAAAGTTGCGCCCGTGCCTGCTCTAAAACCCGTGCCTGCCGACACCAAGCCGGGCAAATCCACAATGACTGCCCCCGCAACCACGCAAACGGAAACGAAATCGCGGACCGGGATTTTGGGCTGGATTCGCAAAGCGTTCAGCAAGAAGGATCAACAAACCATGGTTCCCGTTACCAGCTCGAACAGCCAGGCCATGGTGGCGGACGGACCTGATGGTGAAATTGTTGTGGCAACGCACACCTCGGCGGCTGCAAAGGCAAGCGATATGCTGCAAGCGGCGGCAGCCAAGGAACCGAACCTCCAGCAACTGCAGGCAATTTTACGGGATTCTTTGTACCCATCCCAGCGCGAGATTGCACTGGAAACCATTGCCGCCATGGATTGGCATGCCGACCCGAACATTGTTCCAATTCTGATTCAAACCGCGCAGGAGGATTGTGCAGCCACGGTCCGAGCGGCGAGTGTGCGTTGCCTGGCGAAAATGCATGCCAATACCGGCCCGGTGATGCAGGCTTTACAAAAGCTGCAATTCGAGCCCGATTCCCGCGTCCGTGGGGAAGTGAAGCAAGCGCTGCAAATCCTGAGCGGAAACTAGCCGGATTCACGATCGGTTTCGCGGCTGCCGCGCTGCGAGGGCTTATCGCACGCCGCCGTGCCACTCGCGTCACAGAATGGTATGTTCATACCTCAAACCATGCGTCCCCTCTGATTCATCTTGCCCCATTTGCGGGGATTTGCTAGACCATACGCAGGTTATTAGCCTATACGAGGAAATTTCATGATTCCACTGGACCTGGATGGAAAGGTGGCGCTGGTCACCGGCGTGGGGGACAACATGGGATTCGCCTGGCACATCGCGAAGGCCCTTCAATCAGCCGGCGCCAAACTGGTGTTTGGGTGCCATCCGCGGCTGGTGGGGATCGTAGAGAACATCCTGGAACGGGACGCGGACGCCGATACCCGCGTATTACCCTTTGGGGCCGGAAATCTCAAAGTCGAAAAGGTGATCGCCGGCGACGTCTCCTTCGACACCATGGCAGATGTGGACGAAAAGACCCGCGCCGACAAACGCTTCGCGCGGCACGGCGATTTTTCCATTCAGGGAATGATGAAAAAATTTGCGGAGGAATTTCCGGCGATCGACATTCTGGTCCACAGTATTGCCTTCAGCCCGGAAATTCGAAACAAGGCTATCGAAACGTCGCGGTCGGCATACTTGACGGCTTTGAGCGTCAGTGCCTACTCGTTGACGGCTCTCTTGAAGTCAGCGCTGCCGTTCATGGAAAATCGGCCGGCGGGCGCCGCTGCCCTGGGACTGACCTATCTCGGGGGCGAGCGCGTCGTGCCACATTACGGGGGCGGCATGGCAGCGGCCAAAGCAGCTTTACAGATGGATGCCAAGGTGTTGGCCAGCAATTTAGGTTCCAAGAAGATTCGCGTCAACCTGATCTCCGCCGGTCCCTACGCTTCCCGTGCCGCCCGGGCCATCGGCGACATCGACCAGATGATCGATTACGCGGCTCAACGGTCGCCGCTGCCCCGCCCCATTGAAGCGGAAGAAGTGGCGAATGCCGCTGTCTTCCTCTGTAGCCCACTGGCCTCGGCCATCACCGGGGAAGTCCTCTACGTGGATTGCGGCTACCACACGATGGGGGTCTGAAAGGCTCTTTGAGGGATAGACCTCCGATTGTGATAGGAGAGGCATTGGTCCGGGCGGGCGTATAGCCGGCGCGGCGCCGGTGACCTGGATCGAAAGGGAAAAGGCCGAAGTATCATTTTGCGGGCTGGTAGCTGTCGCCGCGATAAATTGACCCGGCTCCACCGCCACAGCGAAAACCGCTTTAAAATTGGCGGTGCCGTTATCATCGGTGGTTACCGTAACCGATCCAAGGAAAGTTTCCCCCTCGCCATATCCGGACGGATTGGGCGCCGAGTTGGCAAAAAACTCGAGGATGTAATCGGTGTTGGCAGCGCTCGACAGAGTGCCCTGGATCAGAGTTTGGCCGGCGACGGAAGCCGCGGAGATCAGGACGGGAAATTCCTGGGAATTGTTGCCGCCGTGAGCCAGTTCAATGCCTAGCCCCTGGTGACAGGCAATCGAATTGCCCCGGATGGCATTGCCGATTCCACCATCAACGAAAACGCCGTCATTTTGATTGAAAGCGATGCGATTGCCCTGGCCGGGATCCGCTCCCCCCACGAAGTTATTGTCGGAGTTAATGAGGAGGCCATCATAGTTGGGCAGCGAGATGGTTCCGGATGGATCGGTGCCCAGAAAATTGCCCAAAATCAGATTGCGGGTGCCGGTGATGATGTGCATCCCGAGGTCCGTATTTCCGGAAACGACATTCCCCGACCGCGGAACAGCTCCACCAATGGTGTTATTTGATCCTCCGGCCACGACGAGACCGGCGAAATTAGGCAAGGCGGTGGTACCGGTAGAGTTGACGCCAATGAAGTTGCCCTCAACGAGATTGCTGCTGCCGTTCAGAAGGAGGCCATCGTACCGGTTTGCGCCGATGATATTGCGCGTTTCGGTGGTTTCACCCCCGATGACATTGTTCGAACCGGAAGCCTCGAGGCCATGATAAAGGTTGCCGATGGCCAGAGTTCCAGTGATATCCGTGCCGATGCGATTGCCCTGCACCTCATTGCTGTCGCCGGTAACTACGACCCCGGAGTTCCAATTGCCGGAGATAATATTGCCGGCACCGAACATCGGGCCGCCGACGGTATTGTTGGTTCCGGAAAGGATGATGCCGTCGTAGTTGCCGAGGGCCGAGCTGCCGGCAAAGTTGGTGCCGATGAAATTGCTCTGGATGACGTTTTTTGTGGCCGTAGGTCCGAAAACTTCGATCCCGGAATTCAGATTTCCGGAAATAAGATTGGCGGCCTCCGGGGTGAGGCCGCCGATGGTCGTCGAGCCGCCGCTATGGTAAATGCCGGTGGCATTGCGAACGGCAATATTTCCTGTGACATCCGTGCCGATGAAGTTACCCTGGACAACGTTGCCGGCGCCGGAATAAATCGCGAGACCGACATTGAGGTTACCGGCAATCAGGTTGCGGCTATCGGCTGTCTGTCCGCCGATGGTATTGTTTAACCCGGAGAGAATTTCCAGGCCGGCAAAATTGGCCAATGCTCCGTTCCCCGAGGCGTTGGTGCCGATAAAATTGCCCAGCACCTGGTTGGCCGATGAGGAAAAGAAAGAGAGTCCGGTCAGGTTGCCGGAAATCAAATTGCGAGCGCCGGCGACGATGCCGCCGATGACATTTCCGGATGTTTGCGAGAAATAGATCCCGAAACCGTTTCTTACGGCAAGCGTGCCGGCGGGATCGGTGCCGATCCGATTTCCTTGAATCAAGTGATTGCCCCCGGAAAAGATGCCGATCCCGGAGTTCCAGTTGCCGGAGATGAGGTTGCCTGCACCGGAAACGGTTCCGCCGATGGTGGTTCCGGAAGTGGAAAAAATGTCGATGCCATCCTGATTGGGCAGAGGCACCTGGCCCGCAGCATCGGAGCCGATGAAATTCCCCTCAAGCAGGTTATCCGTATTGAAAATTCCGATGCCGGAAGTCGTATTTCCGGAGATCAGGTTGCCGGCGCCGGCCGCGGCGCCGCCGACAGTGTTTTGGTTGGTGTTGAGAGACACGCCACGGCGATTGGCAAACGAAGCGGTTCCCGCGGGATTGGTGCCAATGTAATTTCCGAGGACAACGTTATCCGTTCCGAAAAGGCTGATGCCGTCACCCCGGTTGCCGGAGATGATATTACGCTCGGCCGGGTTGGTTCCCCCAATGGTGTTGTTGGATCCGGCGCCGAGATAAATGCCGAACTGGTCATTGCCGATAGCGGCGTTGCCCGCGGCATTGATACCGATGTAATTGCCAATGATGCGGGCAGTGGAACTAAAAACGGAAATGCCCGCACCATTGCCGGAAATGAGATTGTGCGCCCCGGCCGTGGTTCCGCCGATTGTGCTGCCGGAGCCGCCTCCGAGGAGGATGCCGTCGCTCTGATTCGGCAAAGCGGCATTGCCCTGGGAATTGGTGCCGATGTAGTTGCCGACGACGAGATGGCTGTCGCCCGCATTGATAGCGACCCCGGTGAAGTTGCCGGAAATCACATTGCGATCCTGGGCGCTGGTGCCGCCGATGGTATTGTTCCAACCGGAACGTATTTCCACGCCGCTCAGGTTGCCGGCAGCCATGTTGCCGGACGCATCGGTACCGATAAAATTCCCGGTGATTACATTGCCGCCGTTTGTCAGAAGCTGAATACCGGAATGGCGGAAGGAATTGATTACCAGGCTTTTCACGGTACAATTGCCGGCCGAGATTACCAGGCCTGAAGCATTGGTCCCGGCGTTGCTTCCGTTGAGCACAATGAGCGGCGACCCGGAAAAACCCGGCTGAGTCGTGCCATCGATCAGCACGGGGGCGGTGATGATGGGCAAGGGAGAGGCCGGCCGCAGCGTCTGCACTCCTCCGCCGGCCAGATTGAAAGTAATGGTATCCGGTCCGCCATGGCTATTCACATCCAAAATTGCCTGGCGTAAGGAATCTGGCCCGGCATCATTGGTGTTGGTAACCGGGAAAATCGTAAGAAGCAATCGATCTTCAAAGACTTCCAGACGGGGACGGTAGAAATTTCGCCCTTTTGGCAGGGCACGCGAATTCAGGGCCGGCCGTTTGCGAGACGTTCCTCGGTGGGGAAAAAACCATTGCATGGGCAACTCCCGGGTTGACGGAAACTAATACGTTAAACCAGGGAGAGTACCTTGTGCCAGAGAAAATCTTAGAAGATTCCGTCAAAAGGAAACACAAACAATCAAGGAGTTCGGATAAAGAGGCCTGGGAATCTTGGGCGAAATCTGCGGGGCAGCTTTCGGAGGAAGGGGCTTCATGGTGAAGCGCGTTATCGGCCTCGATATCGGCGGCGCCAACATCAAAGCAGCGCATTCCGAAGGGGCCACCATTGAGCGGCCGCTTGCCCTCTGGAAAAATCCCAAAAGATTGCCCGACGCCCTGGCCGACGTGGCGCGAAGACTACCCGCCAGCGAACTTTTGGCCGTCACCATGACCGGGGAACTATGCGATTGCTTCCCGACGCAGCGGGCGGGAGTAAATGCGATACTGGATGCGGTGGAAACCGGGTTCGGTTCCCTGCCCATGCGCGTCTGGCAATCCGAGGGGCGTTTCGTGGACACGGCAGCGGCGCGGACAACTCCTCAGTTGACTGGTGCCGCGAACTGGCTGGCATTGGCGGAATTTGCCGGACGATTTTTTGCCGGGCAATCCGGGCTGGTCATCGACGTGGGCTCCACGACAACGGACATCATTCCCGTTTGTCAAGGAAGACCAGTGCCCCGCGGCCGAACGGATAAGCAACGATTGCTGAACCGGGAACTGGTTTATACCGGCGCCCGGCGCACCCCGCTGTGCGCTCTTTTGGGAGCAGAAGGAGCTGCTGAATTCTTCGCCACGATGCACGATGTCCATATTATCCTGGGAAACACCCCCGAAGACGACTTGGACTGCGATACGGCGGATGGACGGCCGGCCACCCGACCATTTGCCCTGGCCCGGCTGGCACGGATGGTCTGCGCTGATCGCGAGAAATGCACGGATGCTGAATTGCACTCGTTGGCCGAGAAACTTTTCCGGCGGCAGTGCGGCTTGCTGCAGGAAGGCTGCCGGCAAGTTGCGGCCGGGCTGCGGGAACCCGGCCGGCTATTGCTGATTGCCGGTTCGGGGGAGTTTCTGGCGCGGGCCGCAATCGCTGCGGAACCAGATCTGGCCAATCGGCCGTTGATTTCCCTGGGTGAAAAATTCGGGCCGAATATTTCACGAGCTGCCTGTGCCTATGCCGTGATGATGCTGGCCCGGGAGGAGGCGAATGGTTGAAGCACCATCGTCGCCCGTGGTAGTTAAAGTCGGTGGAAGCCTTTATGACCTTCCCGACCTGGGGCCGCGACTGGAAAGTTGGCTGGACGAAAATGCCACAACACAGACGCTTCTCGTTCCGGGGGGAGGGCCCACGACCGAAATTATCCGGGAGTGGGACCGCCGGCATTTAATGGGAGAAGATAGCGCCCATTGGCTGGCGCTGGCGGCCTTGACTTTCAATGCCCGATTGCTGGCACACCTGCTGCGGACGCGAAAGCCGGATATTGTGTCCCGCGCTCAGGAGATTTGGCAAGGAAACTTTGCCGTTATCGATGCGCATGGATTTTGCCTCGAAGATGAAGCCCGGGCAGGACATTTGCCGCATTGCTGGGACGCCACCAGCGATAGCGTGGCGGCGCGCGTGGCCGTCATCAGCCGGGCGACCCGGCTGGTACTCCTGAAGTCGGTTGCCATTCCGCCGGACATCAATTGGGAACAAGCGCAGCGACGAGGCCTGGTGGACCCGCTCTTTGAATGCACTCTGAGACGGGCGGTACAGCCACTGAGGGTTCAGGCGATCAATTTTCGGGAGTGGCAGCCGCGGAAGGAGTGCACCAAATCCGCCAATTCGCGAACCCGGTGAGCATCGATGCTGCTGGTGCGGCAAGAATCCCGGCAAACAGCGCCGCGCACGGCGAACCAGTCCGGATCCAGTTCTTGTAGCCGGTAGAGCCCAGCGCAATCCAGAGATCCGGCGAGCGCCACCTGGACACCGGCAGCGCGGCATTCCTGGCAAAGCCGGTCAATTTCCGCGATCCGCATCCAATCGAGCAAGGTTCGCCCGTCCTTGCGCCAGGTGTCAAGCAAAAAAGCCTTGAAACCGTGACCGCAAATAACAGAGCAAAGATCCGCCGGCCGCGGCGAATCCGCGCGCTGCCAGTCCGCGTACGCCGCCGCGACCGGTAGACATTCCGGATCTTGCTCGATAACCCGCGATGCAGCATCGAGCAATAGTTCGCGCCAGTTTGCCAGCAATCGGCATCCGGCCAAGCCCCATTTAGCAAAGTCCAGGTTCCGTTCGGCACTGTAATGTGGGGACTCCAACAATTCGCCAAGGGCAGCACTGACCGGTCGGCGGCCGGCAACGCTGCGACAAATCGCGGCGATCGTGCCGTCATCCGCCCGGCCCAATGCACCCCGGTTCGGTTCTTTGACATCGATCAAGTCCGCGCCTCCCTCCAAGGCCGCAAGGCTCTCCGAAACCGACCGTACGCTCACAAGAAGTTTGGCCATTTTTGTATTAGCTCCCTCGGGGGAATAAAGGTTTCGACTTTAACTGATCCCTCGAAAAAAGGATAGCTCGAAAAGCGTGCTAAAATTAAGATGTTGGCGGAAAAATAACAGGGGAGGGAAGCGGCATGTTGGGGGGATGCAAGCGCGGATTTACTCTAGCCGAGCTACTGGCCGTTGTCGTGATCCTGGCGATTCTCATTGCATTCTTGCTTCCGGCGGTACAAAGAGTGCGAAATGCAGTCGTTGCCTCAAAGTTGAGCTACAAGGGTCAGCCGGGGGCAGGCTCCTCGCCGGGTCGGGACAGTCGGGCGCGCGAGAAGGAGGGCGCGGCGGAGCGGAACCCCCGCGCGCTGGCACACTTCAAGGCCTTTAGCGCCGAAGTCCATCTACGAGGCTCAGTTCACGGGCAAGGTACAGGCGGTGCGGCCGTCGCAGGACAAAGCGGCCGAGTGTGAACTGGAGCTCCCCTTACCGCCGCAAATCATTTCACTGGCAAACCTCACCGTGACAGCCGGTGGCAAGCCCAGCGAAAAGGTGGTCCTGCGCAATGGGAAGCTCGTGTGGCAGGGCGAGCTGGGCGCTGAGTCAACCAGTCTGGAATTTACCTATACCGCAGTCGGCAAGGGTTTGTACGAGCTATCGATCCCGCCCGCAAGTATCCTCGACCAGTTTCAGATCTCCCTCGCCGCCAAGGGTTCCGACGTGCGCTTGCTGGAGCTTTCGCTGCAACCGACCAACCTGGTGCGGGCCGGCGGCACAACCACCTATACGTGGGATTACAAGCGGCTGCTGTTTGGCCAGCCGGTCCGCCTCGACGTTCTCGGGATGGCCCCCATCGACCGGCTGGGCGAGCTGACATGGCTCGGGCCCGTCAGCGTCATCGACTTCGGACTGCTGGTCGGCCTGTTCGTCCACGTTGCGGCCGTAACGTGGTTCGACCGGTGGATGCTGCTCTTGGCCCTGGGAGCGTTCACGGGGGCCTATCCGCTGATGTACTTCGCGCAGGAGTATCTGTCCCTGACGGCGGCAGTGCTGACTTCGGCCGGGGTCGCCTTGGCGATCATCGGAGTCCGGGCGATCACGCTGATGGGAATTCGGTTGGCGCTGATCGGCGTCATTCTGCCTGCGGCCGCGACGCTGGCGATCACGCTGGTGGCGGCTATCTGGCCCAACTATCAGGGAATTTTGTTAACCGCGGAGGCTTTGGGATTCTTCATCGTGGCAATGATGTTGATGCCCAGGCTTCCGTTGACTGCGGCCATTTCTTTGCGACCCGCGGCAGTCGCGCCGGCAAGTCCATCGCCGGGTGCGACGTCACCTTGAGCTTCGAAAATCGTCTGCGAAGTAAGGATCTGTCCAGGTCACTTTACCTTGTGCACCGGAAATAAGCGCATCCAGCCGGAGTACCTATAAAAGGCCACCGGGGCTGCATTGCCGAAGACGAAACCATAGAGGACCGGCTTGTCGAACCAGGACGGATCGTTGAGGTGGCGTTCGCGATCTTTGACGAAAGCTTCCAGAGTTTTATAAGCGAGGCAATCGATAAGTTCCGCGGTACCGATGATGCCACCGCCCAGTTGGGCCGTCTCGCGGAGCGCTTTGGGAACCAATTTCCAGGCTTCCGGGCGATCATCCGGAATCTGGGCGGCATGAATCAGGATCCGCCCCCGCCGGTCGGTCGCCCAGCGACGAACTTCGATGGCTTTCAGGCCGTGAACCAAGAGAGTCGCCCAGGGTTGTTTAATCGACAGTGCATATTTGACCTTGGCCATGGAAACAAGGTAAGGATGAGAAGCGGAAGCGACAAGATTCAGGCAGAAGCATTGGTAAGCGGCATCGATTATGGTACAACCAAAATGTCATGCGCGCACAATTGCGAATCGTGGCCGGGTCGTTGCGGGGCCGGAAGTTGACGTGCACGGTGAGTCCGCTTTTGCGGCCGGCGCCGGAGCGGGTGCGGGAAGCGCTCTTCAGCATTCTGGGAGATGCGGTCCAGGGTCGGGTATTTTATGACTTGTTTGCCGGGACGGGGGCCATCGGCCTCGAAGCCGTAAGCCGGGGCGCAAGCCAGGTCTATTTCGTGGAGCGGGACTTCCGCGTGGCGGGCGAGATCGACCAGCATTTGCAGCGATTCCGGGTCATGGAGTGTGGCTCTGTCGTCCGGGCGGATGTCTATCGCTGGGTGGAGCGCTGGCCGGGCAACGGCGAACCGGTCAACGTTTTTGTGGGCCCGCCCTACCCGGATTTCGAACGGCGGCCGGAGGATCTGCTGGCTGTCATCTCCCAATTGCAAATCAAATTGGCCCCGGAGTCGATCCTGGTGCTCCAGTCGGAGGACGCGGATTTTCTGATACAATTGCCGAATGCCGAGGAGTGGGAAACCCGGCGTTACGGGCGGAATTACCTGTTTTTTTGGGTCCGCAAGCATGACGAACCAGTCCCAGACCGGCCAGCCTGAATGCCCGGAGCCAAGCGAACGGGACTTCGCCGCGCAGGTTGTCAAACGGCTTCGGGATGCGGGCTTTCAGGCGCTTTGGGCGGGCGGCTGCGTGCGCGATGAACTGCTCGGCCGGACCCCCAAGGATTACGATGTGGCCACCGATGCGCCGCCGGAAACGGTTCGCAAGCTTTTTCGCCGGACCGTCGCCGTCGGCATGAGCTTCGGCGTCGTCGAGGTCATCGGGCCGCGTACATCGGCAGCCAATCTCGTCGTGCAAGTGGCGACCTTTCGCACCGACGGCACCTACAGCGACGGCCGGCGTCCCGATGCCGTCACATTCGGCTCGCCCCAGGAAGATGCACAGCGCCGGGATTTCACGATCAACGGCATGTTCTTCGATCCGCTGGAAAACCGCGTGATCGATTACGTCGGCGGCCAGGCGGACCTGGATGCGCGCGTATTGCGCGCGATCGGCGACCCGATGCAACGCTTCGTCGAGGACAAACTCCGCTTGCTGCGGGCGGTCCGCATTGCCAGTTGTTTCGACCTGACCCTGGAACCGGGCACGGAAGCGGCCATTCAGGTGTTGGCGGGGCAAATCGTTGTCGTGAGCGCGGAACGCATTGCGGATGAATTGCGTAAATTGCTCGTGCATCCGCGGCGGGCGCGCGGCGTGCGGTTGCTCTGCGAAACGGGGCTGGTCGAAGCCCTGATGCCCGAATTGCTGGAAATGAAAGGATTGCCGCAGGGCCCGCCGGATGCACCCACCGGCGATCTCTGGGACCACGTGCTGCGCGTGCTCGACTTGCTTGGCGATGAGGTGTCAGCGCCGCTGGCTTTTGCCGGCTTGCTGCACGATGTCGGCAAGCGCCGCGTGATGGGGCGAACGCCGGACCGCTACACGTTTTACAACCATGAAGATGTCAGTTGCCGGATAGCGGCTGCCATCGGCGCGCGACTTAAACTCTCCAACGCCGAGCGCGAGCGCATCGAATGGCTGGTGAAAAAGCATCAATACCTGGCCGATACCCGGCACATGACGACAAGCAAATTGAAAACGATGCTTGCCCATCCGGGGATTCGCGAGCTCCTCGCCTTGCACCGGGCCGACGCCCTGGCCTGCGACCGCTCGATCGATCACGTGGCCTATTGCGAACAATTGCTGGAAGAATGGTCCGAAGAGGACCTGAACCCGCCGCCGCTCTTGACCGGCCATGATCTGGCCCGGCGCGGCTTGGAGCCGGGGCCGGTCTTCAAATTGCTGCTGGACGCCGTGCGGGAAGCGCAACTCGACGGCAAGATACAAACGCCAAAGGAGGCGTGGGAGCTGGTGGAGCGGATGATGAAGGAGAGAGGGGCTGAGGGTCAATCACTGAATTGACGGTACATCATCCCACGGGCGGGACACACCCCAGTGTGACCTTCTTGCAAAAACGTGGGACCTTCTACCAAATTTGTGACCCCCTGAGCCGTATCTCATTTCCAATTACCATGTTCTGATGCAATCGCGCAGCCTCCCTTGTCCCTCCAACGACAGTGGCACCTTCTCCTTCCTGTCCTTTGCAGTCATTGCTACCCTTCAAGCACCTTCACTTCGCGCCGGAGCCGGTCCCCGAGCCGGTCCTTCTCCAACTCGAGGTCATAGCGCGCCTGCAGATTTAGCCAGAACCGCTCGGACGTACTGAAGTACCGCGCCAGCCGCAGTGCTGTGTCCGCGCTGATCGACCGAGACCCGCGCACGATTTCGTTGATGCGCCGCGCGGGGACGCTGATCTCCTTCGCGAGCCGGTATTGGCTGATGCGCAGAGGCGACAGGAACTCCTCGAGTAAGATCTCGCCCGGGTGGATTGGCGGCAACTTGCGGCGTCCCATGGCAGCTCCTCAGTGGTAATCAACGACCTCCACATCGTGCGCATCGCCGCCTTCCCAGCGGAAGCAGATGCGGTACCGGTCGTTGACGCGGATGCTGTATTGCCCCGCGCGGTCACCGACCAGCTTCTCCAGGCGGTTGCCCGGCGGGACACGGAGGTCACCCAGCGACTGTGCGGCATCCAAGAGCAACAACTTCCGCAGCGCTCTGCGTTGGAGGGGCCGCGCTAATTTGCTGCCGGGCTCGCGACGGAAGAGGCGCTCCGTCTCGGTGTCGCGGAAGCCGCGTATTATGCCGGCCATCGTAACGGGACGCGCTAATAACGTCAAGCGCTATGGCTCGGGTCACTTGGCCTTCATCGTACCGCCTAGTTATTTGAAATTCGCGCTTGCCCACCCGGGGATTCGCGAACTCCGTGCGCTAGGCTGCTACCAATCCCCAATCCGCACGAGAATCTTTCACCAAGTGAACTATACCTCACGCCTGCCAGCGGCCGACCGTTCCGTATCTCACGCTCTTGCCGAAGCCCGGCTTTCCACATAATCGGTTGGCGCACAACAACTTACCGCGCAGATAAGCGCCGTATCTCATGGTCCCGTGAGATACGGCGCCGACAAGAATGCTTTCTTCACGAGACGCGCAAAAGCTACGAAAGTCCCTATTTTTCGGTTTTCTTGTTGACACGTCCCTGCCCCATTTTTTTCCTTCCCGACATTCCAAGGCACAGGTATGTTGCCACTCTCCTTTCGGCGCCTGTGCCTCAAGAAGACAGCGGTTCAATCCAAGTCAATCCATCACAGTCACTTTTGCGACAGAAATTCCTGGTTTCGTTTTGATGGTCCAAATGCGCCCCCGCTGGTAAATTGTCGCCAGACCCCAAAAAAATAGACCCTCTTTCGCATTTCATTGCGCCTATGCGCCACACCCCCTTTGCGCTCGAATGGACACCCGCCCGGCAAAAAGCAGCCAATTTTCAAAATTGAATTTCATCTCGGACATGGCCATGGAATGACATGATTGGAATTCCCGGAATCTCCCTGCAGGATATAAAACCCAAAGGAATGATTGGATGCGCAAGTTCGCAGAAGCGAATCGTTGTCCCGCTGGAGACACTAACCGCGAACGGCGCCAAGAGCGAAAAAATGAAGCAAATGAGGTGGTATCGATACCTGTTTCTAGCCTTGGGGCTAGCGGTCGTATTAGCAGCAGGTTGGACCGCCTTTCAATTCTCGTCGTCATCCCGAATCAATGCAGCCAATTTCGCTAAGATCAAAGAAGGAATGGGTCCAGAAGAGGTCTACGCGATTCTTGGACGACCTTACATTTGCTTCGGCGGCACTGCCTTTTGGTCCTCTTTAAAGGCAGATCCATCTCCATGGACATCCCACGAGGTAAGTATTATTGTGTGCTTTGATATGGATTACCGACAGGTTGAACATACCTTTATCACAATCCATAGGCGGAGTTTCAAATAGCGATTTGCGAAATACTTCCCCTGAATAATTCTCTTGCAACACGGAAACTCGCACCAGGGTCCAGAAATGCCTTGATTCAGAAGCGGCGGCCACGGCTGGTTTAGCCCCCAACGAGTTTCGTCAGACTTCTGGCAAAAAACGCAATCGAATCGCCCTCTGCAACCTGAAGCCGTTTGTATGTCTTGTGAAAGGGGAACGCTTCCACAGATGATTTCGGCCACCACATTGAAAGGTGTGACAAATCCGTGGGGGATCGAAAAACCAGTTGCCCACCCAAGGTCTGGCGAAGCGCACCGGTAAGGAGGCAGCCGAAGTCAGTGGCGAACAGGTTGATATCACCGGGCTCCGGTTGCCAGCCTTCAGACCACATTTGCGCAATAATGGCTTCGAGGCTGCCTGGGAATTCCTTTGCCTCGCTTAAATCTAGATTGAACACCTCCAGGACGCGTTTCCTGGCCCGGTTTTCCGTCTGCTGAAACCCACTCTGCTGTTTCTCGGCAGCTGCAAGGGGATCGCCGAAACCAGTGTAAGGGACGGCCTGCGACGTTAGCACGTCAAAAGGAGGCACATCAAGGTACAACACTCTACGTTCCTTCTGCCCACTCAATCGCCTGTACCCTCCACCGCGGTCCTGGCCCTGACCCACTTCTATTATCTCTTTCTCGTTTTTCTTTCCTCACCTGGAACGGGGCTTGGGCCCTTTCATTTTTGACTTTCTAGAAAGCTCAAACAGTGCAAGATAATGCTCGTAAATGTCCTCCATCTTGGGAATCTTATGACACGCCTCCAGGTGAGCATAATAACTCGATTCATCTCCAGCTCTTTTCGCTGCGATCCCAACGTAAAACTCTACCGCAACCATTTGCTGGGCGGTCACAAGCTCTTGACGGAATTGCGCCTTGTTTCGCAACTCCTGTTCGCTCATCTCGCCAATCAAAAATCTGCCGATCGGTGCCGGCCAATTGGCGGCCCACGGCGATTTCAAACGGTCCTTGATTAGGGTGACAGCAGTTGGCATGTTGCTTACCCCGGGTGCCAATACTGAGGCAAAATATAGCAAACACGGGATTTCGATTCCGCCGGCAGCATCTGCGTAGCCGCAGTCTAAACCCGATTGCCAAACGTCAACTGCCTTGGAAGGTTGGTCGGAACACCAATGAGCAACGCCGGCCCATTGATGCGCTCCGGGCATGTTGGGAAACTGTTCAACGCAGGTTTCGAACGACAATATAGCGTTGCGGTAGTCCTTCGCCCAAAGGTAGCCTATTCCAAGACTAATAAGGGTTGGAAGATCGGGGTCTTCCTGATACTCCTTCTTTAGGCGTTGGAGCGCCTTCTCTCGAAGCCCAGCTTTCAAAAGATCCCATCCTGATTTCATTCACATTCCTTTAAACGTAGGCAGGTCGCACTTGTGCGAACTAATCGCTTAAATTGCGTTTTGGGCGCCTGTTCTAGCCCCTGTTGAGAGCCATCAGCTTCGCTGTGTTCCAGTCGGTTCATCTGTAGCCGTTTCCCACTCGGCATCAAACCCTTCCTTGATTCTCTTCAGTACGCTTGCAAACTCTTTGTCCGTGGTCTGCTTGTAAGCGGATGCCACGTGTTTGGCCAGGTCAACAAGCATGATGCCCCACGACGCGGGATCAGTCCACAGATTTGTGGCCAACGAGACATGCTGTTTCCCGTGAGCAGCCCAGACTCGCAACAATTCCATAGCTTGTTCATCGCTCTCGGCGGCCGGTGGAACAGGAAGCTGTTTCGCGTGCATGTTTACTCCGTTGTCTTTGGAAGCGCTGGCGATCGCGCAGGTAGGTCTCTACCTCTCCGGGATGGCTGAGGACATAGCCAATGACCGAATACACCTCGGCGAGTCGAAGGGAGGGATATTGCTCCACGATTGCTTCGGGAGTCATTCCATCGCCGAAGGCAGCGACCACCGTATCGAGGGTCACGCGGCTAGAGCCGATGCGCACCACCCCATCCGCACTACTCGCCAGGGGTACAGGCGCGGCGGTCACCTGAAGCGACATTGGATCACCTCCTTCAAACGGAGATTAGTCTAATGCGATTGATATAACGTCATGAAAGATCGCCGCGTATTGCGAGTTTGTGCTCCACGTGCGCTTTCCTTTGGACTGCGGCGCTTTCACGCCGCTTTATTTTTTTCTTTGTTGACACTGCCGAACACCATGTCGCCGTCCAAACGGCGAAACCAAAGCGGCGTGAAAGCGCCGCAGTCCAAAGAATTGTTTCAAGTGAATCGACACTTCTTACGCTCTTCGCAATTCGATCACCGCCATTTCCGGTTTTACGCCGCATCGTAACGGTAATACAGTCATCCCGAGACCCCGGCAAACATAAACGGGGCATACCGGCCCCTGCACAAGTCCCTGGGCGTACTTCTGGCCGTAATACGAAGGAATAATCGGCGTCCCCAAAAAAGGAATGAATATCTGCCCGCCGTGCGTGTGGCCGCTGAGCATCAAATCGACGCGATGGCCGCCGCGGATAAATCGCTGCTCCTCGGCGACATCCGGATTATGGGATAAGAGCAAGCGAGGCATGTGCTCCGGCAGATCAGCCAGGGCGGCTTGATAATCGAGGCGGTCTTCCCACAGATCGCCCACGCCGGCAATCGCCAGGCCTTCTCGGCCTTTGGGAACCAGCTTCCGCTCGGGAGTGAGAATGCACCGGGTGTTATCGAGCAAGGGGATGCCCACGCGGCCAAATTCCCGCCGAAAGAGTGCGGCATCTTCCCACCAATCGTGATTGCCGAGCACGGCCAGGGTGCCGATTTTTGGCCGGAGCTTTCCCAGTTCTTCCACAACCGGTTCAATGTAAGCCGGCGATTGATGGACATAATCCCCGGTGAGAAGGAACATGTCCGGTTTCAGACCATTGGCCGTTTCCACTACATCGCGAACGTAAGCACGCGACAACCACGGTCCGTGATGGATGTCGGTGAGATGCACGATCTGCAGACCATCCAGCGCCGGGTGCAAATCGGGCAAGGGAAAAGTGCGCCGGCTGATTTCAAACCACCGCGCTTCGACGACAAGGGAATAGCCGATGCCGCCGAGAACCCCGCCGCCCGCCAGTTTCATGCCGCACAGCAAAAACCCGCGCCGAGTTAATCTTTGCACTTCGGCATTCCCGTCGCTTTTCGATCGCGAAATTCGGGAAACGCGGCTTTGGGCCAAATCTCCTCGAATCCATAACCAAAAGCATTCGAGCAAACTCCCAGCGCTGAAATAAAACAACGCATTGAAAGCCACCGCAAACAGCCAAACTCTAAACGGCAAATGCCCGGCGGGGTGCAATTCGCCGATGTACATGCCGGCCTTCAATCCGGGCGCCTGCAAGACGCGATCCAGTCCATTCAGAAATCCGAAGACCTCCTGCCCCTGTTCCCGCGCATGCATGGGTTTCAGCGCGAACTGAACCAGAACAGCATACGCGCAGATTCCGGCGGAAAGGTACACGCCCCAGCGCAGCGCGGCAAAAAAGCCAGGAGAACGATGATGCATCGCGTCGATCCTCGACAGGTTTCGAAACAAGTAGCCGATGGGAGAAAGCAACGAATTGCGATTATGGTCCACCTGTCCGATCGGAGTCAACGTCAATCGTCGAACCCGGCCCAGGCTTCTGCGGGCTCAAGCCTGCCGACGGGGCTTCCCGCGCGATGGATGCCGCACAGGGTCTCCCAAATTGCAAAGGGGATATTCCCTGGGAGCGTTCGCACCGATCCATCAGCCATGGCAACATTGAAAAGGTAAGGCTTACCATCGACGCCGGGGTGCAGGGCGCCGAACGTTCCCCAACAAGAATCGTCGGGCCCATGGCAGGTACCAAAAGCGCTGTAGTTGAAGCCGACACTCCGGCTCCCGGTGGACCAGCCGGAGGGAATGCCGCCCGCGCCCTGCCAGTCGATGAATCCGCCCCAGTATTCGGCGTAGAGGATTGTGTTGTCGGCGCCGCGTTCAAGGTCGGACAGGCCGGTATGGGAATTGTACGTAAAGATTTCCCTATACGGGGCGTAAATACCCGTTCGAAAATCACCTCCCATCCCGAGGTAGTGGCTTCGCGCCAGCACAAGGCGTCCCGGACTGGGGCGAAACACGTGTCCGTGCGTACTATCGTAGTTGGGATAGTCAACTCCGGCGGTACCGTAAATGACCGACAAAAGAGCAGTCACCGTCTTGTTGGGTTGGGGCCCATCGGGGCAGAGGAAGATATCTACTTCCCCTTCACAGCCATACAGATCGGGTGGCCGGGGAACATCATCCGTCCCATCCGTTGGCGGGAGGTTGTAGGGGTTTTGGTAGTAAATGAGATACCTTGCATCGAACGAAAAATTCTTATACAGGTCATCTCGGTTAACGAACAGGAGCAGACGGATAAGTTCTCCAACCTCCTGGTTATCCATGCCCGGTGCGAACCGGTCGTAGGTATCGTGGTAGTTCAACGTGGCCAAGCCGATCTGTCGCAAGTTGTTTTGGCAGGCTTGGCTCCCAATTGCCGCACGGGCTTTTTCGAGTGCCGGAAACAATAGCGCGCCGGAAATAGCGCCGATGCCGGCGACGACAATTACCTCAACTCTGGTCAGGCCGGAGCGCTGGGATGCGGGGAGCATGGGGAGCCTCCTTGTGCAACACGGAAAATGAACTGCTACTTAGGTTTGGCGACAACGCAAGTTACGTTGCTTATTCCTAATTTGGCGTGGCGACGAAGCCGTGGACTATATAACCCCGGTCATAATACCATCCGACGATCTGACCGGCATTGTTCAACCCGTAGAATGCGGTAGAGTTCCAGCCTGGAGGCACATCGATGGTGGTGTATTCGCCATCGCTTAGCAGGAACGCGCGGCCTACGCCGTGAATATCAGTGTAGCCGCCAATTATCTGACCGACGTCATTGATCGCGGTGCAAGTCGTATAAATAACATCCGCCCCGGGAGCATCGAGCGTGGTGTATCTGCAATCGGTTAGCAGGAAGCCATGGACCGACGTGATGACATCGCCCATGAAATAGCCGACAATCTGACCGGCATTATTGATCCCAATAGCGTAGGTATGGACCGCGCCGGGAACGTCGATCGGAGTGTATTCCCCATCGCTTAGAAGGAAGCCGTGAGTTCTGGTGTCATCAGAGTAATTCCCTACGATCTGGCCCGCGTTGTTGATCCTATGGGCCACGGTGCCGGTCGCGCCAGGGACGTCAAGCGAGGTGTATTCCCCATTGCTGAGCAGGAAACCGTGGACGGTGCCGCTGGCATCACGGTAATGGCCGACGATCTCGCCGTAGTCGTTAATCCCGACGGGAAAGGTATCGTAAGCGCCGGGCACTTGGTCGAGGCGGGTGTATTTGTCATCACTTAACAGGAAGCCGAAACTGAAGGTCGAGCCCACGATCTGGCCGGTATTATTGATTCCATAGGCCCAGTTAGAGATCACATCAGGAAAATCGACCGACGCAAATGTATAGTCCGCCTGGGCCGGTCGCATCATGACTAAAGCCAGGCTCAACGCCATTAAGCCGCGAAACTGCATTGTTGTGTCCTCCCACAATGAATGACCTGACGATTGACCGTTGCGACACTCGATGTTACCGGCGTCAGCACCACGCTGCGGTTGCAAGCAGCGAAGGCGGGTTGCCAATCATTGGATCGGAGTCAACGTCAATCGTCGATCCCGGCCCAGGCTTCTTCGGGTTCAAGCCTGCCGACCGGGTGCCCGCCGTCCACAATAGCGGACAAAGTTTCCCACAATACGTAGTCAATGTCTGTCGGTAGTGACCTCACCGAACCATCCGCCATGGCGACGTTGAAAGTGTAGGGATGCGTTACGACTAACCCTGGGTGCAAAGCGCCAAAAGTGCCGAAGCTCAGGCCGAAGCTATTTCGGTAGTCGCATGAGTCGTTACTTGGGTTTGGGCAAGTTCCGAATAGGCTGAAGTTGGGGCCGGCACTCCGGCTACCAACGGACCAGCCGGACGGGATACCGCCGACGCGGTTCCAACCAATGTAACTTCCCCAATATTCGCCGTAAAGGATGGTGTTTTCGGGGCCACGCACAAGGTCCGACAAACGTGTGCTGGAATTGTAGGTAAAGATGCCACAGTAGCGGCTGCTGCGGAAGTCCCCGGCCATTCCCAGGTAATGGCTTCGGGCCATAACGAGGCGGCCGGGGCTACCGGAAAATGTGTCGCCGCTCCCTGCCCCAAACGGGTAATCTACCCCGCGAATTCCGTAACAAATGGATACGAGCGCGGTGACGGTTTCGTTTGGTTGTGGCCCGTCCGGGCAGAGGTAGACCGCCACCTCCCCTTCGCAGCCGTACAGCTCGGGCGGTCGGGGAACGTCATCCGTCCCGTCGTCCGGCGGACGGTTGTAGGGGTTTTGGAAGTAAACCATGTATTTGGGGTCAAACGAAAAGTTTTTATACAGGTCGTCCCGTTTTACGAAGGGCAAAAGACGGATGAGTTCTCCGACCGCCTGGTCGTCCATGCCCGGCGCGAATCGGTCGTAATAGTCGTGGTAGTTCAGCGTGGCCAAGGCGATCTGGCGCAGGTTGTTGTAGCAGGCTTGTCCCCCGAAGGCCGCACGGACCTTTTCGACCGCCGGAAACAAAAGCCCGATGGAAATAGCGCCGATGCCGGCCACGACAACCACTTCGAGCCTCGTCAGGCCGGAGCGCTGCGATGTCGGGAGCATGGGGAGCCTCCTTACGTGAAAGCGGGAATGAACTATTATTCAACTTTGGCGACATTATAGCCAGCCTTGGCGTGTGTTGCGCGGGAAACGTAGTAAAGAGTATCCGGATTGAGCATTTAGCCGGTGACGCAACGCTCGGCCACACGCCGTGGTTGGCCCGCGAAGCACTGGAGCATCCCTTGCACACGGAGGTCAATGCTTGAGGTCCAAGCTCGATGAGAACATGCCGGCGCTCAAACATCCGTCAGCGAAACCACGAGGCGCTTGCCCACCGCCTCGGCATAGCGCACAAGGGTTTCGACCGTAGGGTTGGCGCGCTGCCCGGTTTCGAGCTTCGAAAGCGCGGAGCGGTCCATTCCTGTCAGTTCAGTCATGTCGGCAAGGCTCAGGCCCTTCGCTTCGCGCGCGGCCTTCAATTGCTTCAGCAAATCGTCTAGTTGGTCGAGGCTCACCATGCGCTCGTGGTGACGAGCGATCAAATCGGGCAGCTCGGCGGTGATTTGCTCGCGGATCGTCTTGTATTTGGTGGCCTCTTCAGGTGTGAGCCGGCGGTCGCGAATAATACGTTTCATAGTCGTCGTTGCCTCCTGGGAACATCGTAGGCCGTCATCGGGTAGACGGTGTCGGCGTCGATTTCTTCGTACACTACCATCGGGATCGTCATCGAGGTCCCAAATAATCGAATTAAACTGCGCGGGCTGGCCCTCTTGCCTGTGGTATTATAGTACCACAGAGCGCACCAACCGTCAAGCCGATGGGGGCAGGAGCACGGCCCTCGCGATTACCTTGGCTGGCGCTTCAGCCCTGTTTCGAGTGCCACCCCCGTCCGGAAATCAGTGTTCTTTCTCGATAGCCTTCTAAAGAACGTATTGGTAACATCAAAGAATCCAGAAAATCTTAAACGCTGCACCGCCTTCGAGCACTATACATTAGCAGGAAACGCGCGGTGGCCGGGAGAGTCATCGATGAGAGAATCATCAAGGAAGAATGCCGCCAAAAATAGGGAGTAACCACATGTTTTCGACTCGGTGGAATAGAGCAAAAAATCGACCAAGTGGAAGATTTCCTCAAACCCGCGGTCCTGGACGGCTCCGGATGCAGACATTGTTCCTCGAACCGCTGGAATCTCGCACCTTGCTCAGTTTTCAAGGGGCGATGAGCTTTGACGCCGCCGGAAGCGAGGCGCTGGCGGCCGGGGACTTTCGGGGCGACGGCCATACCGACCTGGTGACGGCGCGCTCCGGTTTCGCCAGCAGCGTCAATTTGCTCCTGGGCAACGGCGACGGCACCTTCCAGGCGCCCCGCAGTTTCTCGATTGTTGAACAACCGCGCGCGATCGTGGCGGGAGATTTCCGCCATGACGGCCGCCTCGACGTCGCCGTCGCAGGCGTTGAGGACGTGGTAGTGCTACTGGGCAACGGCGACGGGACGTTCCAGAACCCCGTGTACTATTTTACCGGCATTGGCTGGTCCATCGCCACCGGGGACTTTCGGAGCGACGGCCATACCGATCTAGCTATCACCAATCGGTCGCAAGGCCTGGTGGGGGTGCTGCTCGGCAACGGCGATGGCACATTTCAGAACGTCCGTTACTCAGCAGCCGGCACCGACCCCAACGGCATCGCTGTCGGCGATTTCAATCAAGATGGGCGGGATGACATCGCTGTGACGAATAGCAGGACAAACCAGGTCAGCATCCTCCTGAGCAATGGGGATGGCACATTCCAGCCCCCTGTTCCGTACAGTGTGGGCAACAACCCCACTGCCGCCATTGTCAGCAACTTCACCAAGAGCGGCCACCGGGACCTTGCGGTGGCCGACTCGGGCAATAGCCAGGGTGCCGGGGCCGGGCTGAGTGTGTTGTTGGGCAACGGCGATGGGACGTTCGGTAAGGCGAATACGATGCCAGTTGGCCTGGCTCCAGTTGCACTGGCTGCCGCCGAGTTCCGTGGGGACAGCGTCCAGGATCTCGCAGTTGTGGGACCGGGGACTTTCCCGGGAGGCCTCGGCGACAGCAGCATCAAGGTGCTGCTGGGCAACGGCGACGGCACATTTCAAACGCCCGTCGGCTATTTCGCGGCCGCCTTCGGAGCCTCGCTCGCGGTAGGCAACTTTCATAACAACGGCAATCTGGACATCGCCGTCTTGGATCGCGGCACCGTGAGCGTGTTGGCCGGCATTGGGGATGGCACTTTCGTGTCGGCCGAGAGCATTGCTTCCAATCTGGGTCCCCACGCCGTCGCCGTCGGCGACTTGAATAGGGATGGGAATCTGGACTTCGTGGCGGCCAATTTCGAATCCGTCAGTGTTTATTTGGGCAACGGCGATGGCACTTTTCAACCACCGGCAACCATCCCGCTGCGCTCGTCGGTAGGGTCCGTTGCGCTGGCCGACCTACGGCATAAAGGCATCCTGGACCTTGTCGTGATCGACGGGTTCGGGATCGAGGTCCTACTTGGCAACGGCAACGGAACTTTCCAGGCTCCCGTTACCTACACGGTTGCCGCCAATTTTCCGGCCCACGTGGAAATCGCGGATGTCAACAACGACGGCTTCCCCGACCTCATCGCCCTGGGAACCCGGGGAATGGTGAACGTGTGGCTGAACAACGGCGACGGCACCTTCGGAACCCCCAGCACCGTCACGCTTCCCGGCAACGAAAGCCCCACTGCTCTGGCAGTCGGTGACTTTCACCACACCGGCTTCCTTGACATTCTTTTGGCGGCATCCAGGTCGGAATGTGATCCCAAATACGGCTGTACGATTGTCAGCAGCAGCCTCAACGTGTTCAAGGGAAACGGCGATGGTACTTTCCAGGCTCCTGTCCGCCAGGATGTTCTGCGGCTCGCCAGTCCGCCATCTTTTCTTCGCGTGGGAGATTTTAACGGAGATGGTTTACCCGACCTGGTGTTCGGGGCGCACATTTTGCTCAATAACGGCGATGGTACATTTCGGGATGCCGGCACATTCAATACGGGGAGCCGGATCGTGAATGTTGCCTTGGCGGATGTCAACCTGGACGGCAACCTGGACATCATCGCCGTCAACGCCATCGACACAATCAGTGTACTGCTCGGGAATGGCGATGGGACTTTCCAGCCCGCGGTGAACTATGCGGTCGGCCCGCTACCCAGCGGGATTGCAGCGGGAGATTTTAACGGCGATAACTTTCCGGACTTGATCACCGCCAATGAAGGAGGTCGCGGCAGCTTTACCTTGTTGCTCAACGCGGCGGATTGGCCCGGTTCGGCTCCCGGGCGCTCGAGTCAGCGCTCGCAGTTTGGCACAAGGTTACCAGCCCGTGAATTGGCCACCTTTGGCGGGGGCGCGAAGTTGCCGGCGCTTCTGTTCGAGCAGCCGCCGGTTCAGAGCGTGCTTTCCCCATTGACCGTAGCTGAAATGGATCCCCAAGCGCCCGCAGCAAAACGGGTGGATAAATTCTTTATTGAGGATGAGCCACAATACTTCCCCACGACCCGGAAACGGTCAGACGGGGGGCTTGATGAGGAGTTCGAGGGATTCACGTCCGGCCAAATGGACATTTAAGAATTCGGTCGCGAAGATGACAGATTTCTCTCAACAGACGACGCTCCAGGGCACAGATGGCCAAAGGAGATTGGCCGACCGCCTGTGCCTTCGGATGCCACTCACGCTGTTTCGATGACGGCGAGATGTCACGACCAAGACAAAAAAATCATTGGTCATTAGTCATTGGTCATTGGTCATTCAGCGGTTATTGCAAGTCACATCGCCAGACACTCGCGCAGAAAACGAATGCCGTGTGTGACGTCCGTTACGCGTTGTTCCTGATTACCGACTTCCCGCTCGATGCACAAGGGTCCGGTGTAGCCGACTTTTTGCAGGGTCTTGACCCATTGGCGAATATTGACCTGGCCCTGGCCGAGGGGAACTTCTTCGCCCCAGTTTCCCGGAACCGTGGGGCGGTTGGCGTCCTTGACGTGGACGCTGCGAATGTCGGGTCCCAGGATTTCGACGGCGCGCAGCGGATCGCCCTTGTCGTAGAGGAGCATGTTGGCCGGGTCGAAATTTACCTTTAAGTTGGTACATCGCAATTCATCTAAAGTCAGGCGGAGTAAATCCGCCGTTTCCTGACCGGTTTCAAATGCAATGGTAATGCCCTTGCGCCCGGCCAGATCGCTCACCCGGGCCAGCGTATCGAGAAATGGTTTGCGATCCGGGTTCTTCGGTTCCGGAATGAAGCCGGCATGGAGCATGAGGTCGGTCAGGCCGAGCGCGCGCGTGCGGTCGAGCGCCCAATGGAATCGTTCGAGGCGTTCCGGCCGGGTGGCCGGGTCGCCGAAGCCGCCGGTTTTTTGAATGGTTTGCGGCGTGGTGTAATCCTCGCCGGGGAAACCGAGCATGGCGCCGGTCATCTGGAAGCCGGCGGCTTTTGCGGCTGCCGGCATGCCGTCGCCCTCTTCCCAGGCGGCATGGTGGGGATCGCCGCAGGCAATTTGCACGACCTGGATGCCGAGGCGGGCGAGCAGTTTTTTCAACTCCGGAACGCTTTTGACCTGAAGTGACCAGCTACACACACCGACGGCCAGGGGTTGGATGGACATGGATAAATCTCCCGAGTCAGAAGTCTGAGGTCAGACGTCATCTGTACTCTGACTTCTGTCTTCTGATTTCTGTCCTCTGACTTCCGACCTCTGTTCTCTGTCCTCTGACTTTTGTACTTCATCCTCTGATAGACGGAGCCAGATTTCGCCAAAACCTTGCTCCTGGTGGGCAAAAATCTGGTTGGTCCGAATCAGCTCCAGAAGGGCCAGAAACAAGCCGACCAGGCGGGGCCGCGTGCGCGGCGGCGTAAATATATCGGCAAATGCCAGGCGCGGTTGCTTTTCCAGCATTTGCAGGATCCGGTCCTGGTAGATCTGGACCGGCGTTTCATCGACCACCACCTGCTGCGGCTGGAGGGCCAGGGTTTCCCGCATGAGCCGGCCAAAGGCACTGACCAGGTCCCATAATTCCACGGCGTGCAGCGGCTGCACGGCCGGGTCGATGTTCATCGGCGGATCGACGCGCAGGCGCGAGAAGCGCGTGAGCTGGCGCTCCGCCTGCGCTTCAAGCAGCGCGGCCGCATCCTTGAATTTCTTGTATTCCAGCAACTGCCGGACCAATTCCTGGCGCGGGTCGGCGGCATCTTCTCCGGCCATTTCTTCGCGCGGCAACAGCATCCGGCTCTTGATCTCCATGAGCGTGGCCGCCATGACCAGAAAATCTCCGGCCCGTTCCACATCGATCATTTCGAGTAGTCGCAGGTATTCGAGAAATTGCTCGGTCACCCGGGCAATGGGGATATCGCAAATATCGACTTCCTGCCGTTTCACCAGGTACAGAAGGAGATCCAGCGGGCCGCGGAAGGTTTCAAGATCGACCTGGTAGTCCATATCTAATCGGCACCGATTTTTTTCAGCATGGCACTGGGAGTGGCGTCGCCTTGCGCCTGTCCCAGGGCCCATTTCAGGCCGCCGATCAAGTGGTCCTGGAAGCGCGGATCCTTCCACACTTCCTTGCGATGGCCGAGCGACGTATAAAACGAGCGGCCCTTGCCGAACTGTTGGCACCAGGCGACCGCGAAATCTTTATCCGCGCGCTTGACGCCGTTTTTATTGATGTCGATCGAGCTGTTGTCCACGCTCAAGATGATATGCAGCCGGTCGCGGCTGTATGGTTCGCGGAATTGGTAGATTTCGTCGGTAATTTCCGATCCGTTTGGAAAACCCTTGGCGGCCGGGTGGGCGGGATCCTCGAGTTTGAGCCGGATTTTTTGATGCCAGGGATGGCCGTCGAAATAGCCGCCGACCAGTTCGCCGTAGGGCGTGTTATAGAGGGTGTCCGACCCGCAATGCGTGCCGGCAAACGCGCCGCCGTCTCTTACCCAGTTCATCAGGTCCTTCAGCTCGTCCTTGTTGAGGGGATTGCCGGTGGTAAAAAACAGCACGCAGTCGAAATTCTTGAGGGTGCCGGCATTGATCCGGCCGCAATTTTCTTTTTCCACGGCCACGCCGGTCCGCTCCCGAAACTTCCGGCTGTAGTCTGCCAGCGCGGTGGTCTGCACTTCTTCTTCTTTGCCGTCTGCCCCTTTGCGCTTCACCTTGATGATGGCGTCCGGGTCGTTGGTAAAGCGGTAACAAGTAACGGCGAAGCCGTGCTTGGGGCCGATTCCCTTGAGAACCTCCTCCGCCACGCCCACCGAATCATGAATAAAACCGGCGGAATGTGTGACCAAGAGCAACCGCTTGGGCGCATCGGCGGCGAAACCGTCGGCAGCGGACAGGACAAAAAGGGCAGCGGTGAGAATACCCAGACAACGCATGACAACCTCCTCGGGATTCAAGGGTGCGAGTGCAACACTTCCGTTATTTGTACTGCATGCGGATTTTCTTTAAAGGGGAGCCGGCAAATCGCGGCGGCAAAACGTCCAGAAGGCCAGCGCATAGCCAATCACTCCGACCAGGACCAAAACGGCTACGCCGTTGATGCCGGCCGTGTCGCCGATGTTCCAGACCTTGCTCAAATCGATGAGCCAGTTCCTTTGCAAAATGATTTGCTGGGGCTGGTAGTAATAAAAAACGGTCAACGGGCGGAGGAGAGCAATCGCGTCCCACAGTTGGCCGACGACGTTTATCAGGAATTGCACGAGAGTGATGAAGACGGCCAGGCCCAGAACGCGCCAGCGAAATCGGCCGCAGGATGAGAGCCACATGGTGTACCCGGTAACGGCAAAAATCAAGGCGCTGACATTGACCAGCCCGGGAAGAAATACCCTTGGATCGATGGGTATTCCCGGAGCATTGGGAGAGTTGCCGATTTCCTGGACACCCACGAGGTTGATGCCAAGGCAGTTGCCTGCCCACATGCTCAGACAGAACAGGGGAATCGTGAGAAAATCGATGCATAAATGCGCAACCAGCAGCCGGTAGCGCGCCACGGGCTGAGCGAGCAGCAATTCCATCGTGCCGCGGTCGATTTCGCCGGCGATGGCCCCCGCGGCCCGGCCGATGGCCCAGACGGAAAACAGGATCAGCATGAGGGGATGCACATAGCCGACCGACAGCATGTCCGTGATCCGGAAGAGGCTGATGCTTTCGCCTCCTATGATGGTGCGCATGATTTTGCCGGGGCCTTCAAAAATCGTCGCTTCAATTTCTTGGGGTGAGACCATGCTGGCAGCGCCCAGTCCCTGCAACTGCTGCATGAGGTCGTTACTGATGCGGTCGGCGATTTTGACCCACAGGCATTGAAAGGCGACCAACAGTAAGGCCACCACCAGGATGGCGATGCGCAGATCGCGCAGGATTTTGCGAACCAGCGTTCCCGTCATTCCTCCACTCCGTGATACCGGTGGTAAATAGGTCCCAATCCTAGCGGTTCGATTTGCAAATCCGCGACCCGGTTGCGGGCCAGCCAGTCCAGCAACGGAGGCAATTCCCCCGCATGTTCCAAAACGAGGCGATGATCATGCCGTTGCCGCACACTGAGACCCGGTAAATCGGGTATTTCCGGACTTTGTTCCGCGAAGCGGGCCCGCACGAGCTTGGCCGCGCGCAATTCCGACATGATTTGCAAATGGACCAGCCGCCCGTTCTGAAGAATCCCCACCCGGTCGCAGACCTGTTCCACTTCACTGAGCACGTGGGAGGAAAAGAGCACTGCCTGACCGTTCTGCCGGGCTTTTTTCAATTGCTGAAGCAGAATATCCCGCATGGTCGGGTCAAGCGTGTTGGTTGGTTCATCCAACACCAAGAGGGGCGCCGACGGCACTAAAACCTGAAGAAGAGCCACCTTGCGCTTCATTCCGGAAGACAACTGGGATAAGGGACGGTCAAGATCGATGTCGAAGAGGCCGGCCAGTTGCTGGGTTTTGGCGAAATTGTTCATGCCCCGCAACTGCCCGAGGAAACGCAGGATTTGCAGACCGGTCATGTTTTCATAGAGACGCAACTCCCCCGGTAGATAGGAAACGTTGGCGCGAGCGGCAACGCTGTCGCGCCAGCAATCATGGCCGGCAATGGCGGCGCGGCCCTCGGTGGGCCGCATGAAGCCAAGCATCAGCCGCAAAGCCGTCGATTTCCCCGACCCATTCGGACCGAGCAGCCCGAAGACCTCGCCCGGAGCGACGGCAAAGGTCAAATGGTCCAGAGCACGGTGGCTGCCGTAATCCTTGGTCAAGTTTTCGGTTTGCAGCAACAAATGGGCATCCTCGCATTGTTCCGCGCTACCTCTTATAATTGATTTATAAAGAAGCATTTCCCCAATGCCAAGCATAAGGAACCTGGCCATGACGGAGGCCTTGATAATATCGGCGGTTCGCACGCCCATCGGCAAATACTTGGGCGGTCTTTCGGAGTTGACGGCCCCGCAATTGGGCGCGGTCGCCGTGGCCGAAGCCCTGCGGCGGGCCAAGGTGTCCGCGCAGCAAATCGATGAAGTAATCATCGGCCACGTGCTGCAAGCCGGCGTTGGCCAGAATCCAGCCCGCCAGGCTGCCCTGCAGGCCGATTTCCCCGACACGATCGCCGCTTACGCCGTCAACAAAGTGTGCGGCTCGGGCCTCAAGGCGGTGATGCTGGCCGCCCAGGCCATCCGGGCTGGCGATGCCGAATTGATCGTCGCCGGAGGTATGGAGAGCATGAGCCGGGCGCCCTTTTTGCTCTTCAATGCCCGCGCTGGCTGGAAGTACGGCGATCAAAAAGCCGTCGATGCCATGATCCACGACGGCTTGTGGTGCGCATTTGCAAACTGGCACATGGGCGAGGCGGCGGAATACATCGCCGGCAAATGCGGCGTGACCCGGGCGGACCAGGATCGCTTCTCGGCCCAAAGCCACGAGCGGGCGGCGGCCGCCTGGCAAAAAGGTCTGTTCGCCGCGGAAACGGTACCGGTGACCATCGGCAGCGGACACAAGTCCAAAATGGTTGCACGCGATGAAGGAGTGCGACCCGAAACTACTGCAAAAGGACTGGCCGGACTCAAACCGGCATTTCGCGAGGGAGGCAGCGTCACCGCCGGCAACTCATCCATGCTCAGCGACGGTGCTGCGGCTGTTGTCGTGGCCTCCGCCGGCGCAGCCGAAAAACTGGGAACGAAACCGCTGGCCCGGATCGTGGCTTATGCCACCAGCGGCGTGAATCCGAAAGATATTTTTATTGCGCCGGTTTTGGCCGTGCGCAGGGTCCTCGAAAAAGCCAAGCTGAGTTCGAGAGACATCGACCTATTTGAGCTCAATGAAGCATTCGCAGCGCAAATGCTCGCGTGCAACAAAGAACTGCAACTGGATGAAAGTAAAGTCAACATCAACGGCGGGGCCATTGCTTTGGGACATCCGATCGGTGCTTCGGGAACCCGCGTGCTGGCGACCTTGCTGTATGCCCTCCAGCAACGCGGTCTCCGGCGCGGCCTGGCGTCCCTGTGCCTGGGCGGTGGAAATGCGGTAGCAATGGTTGTCGAAAGAATGTAAAAGAGTAGCCGGCACAGTCCGTGTGCCGAAGGCAAATCGTGCCAAGTAGGGAAAGGATCGCGAATGGCCACGGTAACCGATCGCATGGCTCACGAACGCTGGGAAAAAGAAGTCGCCGCGGCGCCCGCGCGCGATGTTCCACCGACCACGGTCAGCAGTGTGCCGATCGAGCCGTTGTATACCGCGGAAAGCTGCAACGGGTTTGATCCGGAAATGGATCTCGGATTTCCCGGCCAATATCCGTTTACGCGGGGCATTCATGCCACCATGTACCGCAGCCGGCTATGGACCATGCGCCAATTCGCGGGCTTCGGGACTCCCCGGCAGACCAATGAGCGCTTTCGTTTTTTGTTGGAAAAAGGCCAGACCGGACTGAGCACGGCCTTCGATTTGCCCACGCTGATGGGCCTCGATAGCGATGATCCCAAGTCCGCGGGAGAGGTCGGCCGGCTGGGAGTCGCCGTGTCCACCCTGGACGACATTCACCAACTCTATGCCGATATTGATTTGAGGCAGGTGTCGGTGTCCATGACCATCAACGCGCCGGCCATCGTGGTCATGGCATTCTTCCTCGCCAACGCCCGGGATGAAGGCGTGGATTGGCGAGACCTGCGGGGTACGATTCAGAACGACACCCTCAAGGAGTTTCATGCCCAGAACGAATTCGTGTTTCCCCCGGAACCCTCGGTCCGGCTGGTGGCGGACGTCATCGAGTTCTGTACGGAGCACGTACCGCAATGGAACACGGTGAGCATCAGCGGCTATCACATCCGGGAAGCCGGCGCCACCGCGGTACAGGAATTGGCCTTTACTTTGGCCGACGGTTTTCATTACGTGGACACCTGCCTGGCCCGCGGCATGAAAGTCGATGCCTTCGCGCCCCGGCTCAGTTTTTTCTTCAACGCCCATAATGATATCTTCGAAGAGGTCGCGAAATATCGGGCGGCGCGCATCCTCTGGGCAGAGGCCCTGCGAAACAAATACGGCGCCCGCACCGAAAATTCGTGGAAATTGCGCTGCCACGCCCAGACCGCGGGCTGCTCGCTGCAGGACAAGCAGCCGGAGGTCAACCTCATTCGCGTGGCCTATCAAGCCCTGGCGGCGGTGCTGGGCAGTTGCCAGTCGCTGCACACCAACAGCATGGATGAAACGCTGGCTTTGCCCTCGGAACATGCCGTGACGCTGGCCCTGCGGACGCAGCAAGTGTTGGCCTACGAAACCGGCGTAACCAACACGGTCGATCCCCTGGGCGGAAGCTATTTCGTCGAATCTTTGACCAAGCAGATGGCCAAGGAAGCGCAGGTGTATTTCGACCGGATTGACCAGCTCGGGGGCATGATTCCCGCCATCGAAACCGGTTTCTTCCGGCGGGAAATCGCCGACGCGGCTTTCACGTACCAGCGTGCTGTGGATGCCGGGTACAAACGAATTGTCGGCGTCAACGCCTTTCAGGAAGACGAAGAGAAACCGATCGAGACCTTGGTCATTGACCATACGGTTGAAAGCGAGCAGATAATTCAACTGCAGCAGATCAAGGCGAAACGTGATAACGAAGTTGTGGCGAAATCGCTCGCTGCCATTCGCACAATCGCCGGTACCAACCAAAATCTCATGCCGGTTCTGATCGATGCCGCCCGGGCCCGCTGCACGGTCGGTGAAATCATGAATGCCCTTGCCGATGTTTTCGGTCGCTATGACGGCGCCGCCAAGTGGTAAAAGAGGAAAGTAGCAATGGTAACCGCTCCGCCGATTCGCGTCGTCCTGGCCAAAGTCGGGCTGGACGGTCACGATCGCGGCATCAAAGTCGTTGCCCGCGGTCTGCGCGATGCCGGCATGGAAGTTATTTATGCCGGTCTTTGGCAGACGCCGGAAGCGGTGGTCCGGACCGTGGCCGATGAAGATGCGCAGTGGCTGGGGCTGAGCATTCTCAGCGGCGCGCATATGACGTTGGTCCCCCGCGTCTTGCAACTCCTGCGCGACGCCGGGTTGGAAAACGTCGGCCTGCTGGTCGGGGGCATCATTCCCGAAAGTGATATCCCCCAATTACAGGAATTAGGGGTCGCCCGCGTCTTTGGACCCGGAACTCCCATTCCCGAAATCGTTTCCTTTCTCCGCCAGCCCAGCGAGGTCCCTCGTGCGTGATTCTCTCCTGGAGCGGTTCCACCGGGGCGATCGCCTGGCGCTGTCTCGGCTCCTCAGTTACGCGGCGCGCGGCAAAAACCTCGGAGACATCCTTCAGCAAATCCAGCCAATCGGCAAACGCAGCCTCGTCGCCGCCGTCACCGGGAGCGGCGGCGTCGGCAAAAGCACGTTGATCGGCAAATCGATTGGCTGGCTTCGCCAACACGGGCAAACCGTGGCTGTGCTGGCCTGCGATCCGCAAAGCCCGCTGACCGGCGGCGCCTTGCTCGGCGACCGTTTCCGCATGCCGCACGAACCGACCGACGACGGCGTTTTTATCCGCAGCCTGGCCGCGGCGGCGGGGCAGGGGGCCGTGGCCAGCCACCTGGGTGCTATGGTCCGAATGGTCGAAGCGTTTGGCTTCGACGTCATCATCGTGGAGACGGCCGGCGCCGGGCAGGGGGAAACGGCCGTCCGGGATTTCGTCGACGTTCTCGTCTTGCTCCTGCAACCCGAAACCGGCGACGATCTCCAATGGGAGAAAGCCGGCATTCTGGAAGTGGCCGACATCATCGGCATTCACAAGGCGGATATGCCCGGATCCGAGCGGGTCGTCGCGCAAGTGCGAAGTGCGCTGGAATTTCCTGGCGGAGGAACCATCCCTATCTTGCCGATCAGTTCGAAGACCGGCCAAGGCATTGAAGAGCTATGGAAAACTATCACTCAATGTCTGCGCCGACGAGGAGAAAGATTACGATGAAGACTAAGATTAAGAAGACGATGAAGAGTAGGATCAAGATCAAGAGATGGATTTTGCTGCCAGCTGATTCTTAATCTGACTCCTCATCCTGATCCTAATCCTCTTCCTAATCTTAATCCTCATCTTCCTCTTACGCTCACGGTCACATTCTCTTTTCTAGGGGTTGTCTTCAACAGGGTAACCTGCGCCCTGCGAGAAAACTTGGGAGAATTAGGTCGCCGCTGCAACGCCGATTGACCCGTTCCTGGATCTTCGTTAATGGTTATTCGTTATTAGCATCAAAACGAGGGACTAATAGCTAATAACCAATAACTAGTAACCAATGCTTTCATATCTTCCCGTTCTGTGGTCGGAATTCCTTTTTCCCGGCAAGCCGGCGGAAGCAGGTTCTTGCCGCTGGAAAAACCTCCTCCTGATTGTTTTCCTTCCGGCGGCTCTCCTTTATCCTTGCATGTCGTTTCTGTTATTCGAGCCGGATGAAGGCCGGTATGCGGAAATTCCTCGGGAGATGCTGCTCCGCGGCGAATGGATTGTTCCGTATCTGCAAGGCGAGCCGTACCTGGACAAACCGCCTTTGTTGTATTGGCTGGTAATCGGCAGCTATCGGCTTTTTGGAGTGCATGACTGGTCGGCCCGCTTGGTGCCGGCGCTTGCAGCTCATGCCACAATCCTATTGAGCTATGTGATCGGCCGACGCAGCCTGGGAGAACGCGCTGCTTTTTGGGGAACCCTGGCCCTGTGCCTGGCACCCGGCTTCATGACGGTCGCCCGACTATTGGTCCTGGATGGGCTGCTAGCTCTATGGGTAATACTGTCCTTATTAGCCGGTCTGGAAGCCGTGCGGGAAAAGCGCTGGCGCTGGGGCTGGTGGACGGTCGCTTCCATAGCCTGCGGCCTCGGTTTTTTAACAAAAGGTCCTATCAGCCTTGTCCTGTTCTTGCCTCCATTTGTTCTTCATCATTGGCTAACAGGCGAGCGTCGAGGCGTCAGCCCGACGTGTATGGCGCATCCCATCCCCCGCCGCGCCTGGTTCGTTCTGGCAGGACTGGTCACCCTCATCAATCTCCCCTGGTACCTGGCAATATGGTATCGGCTTCCAGAATTCGGAGTTTATTTTTTCTGGAAACAGAATATCCTCCGGTTCCTGTTGCCTTTTGATCACCTGGAACCAATTTGGTTTTACCTGCCGATCCTCGCTGGCGGGTTGCTGCCGGCATTCTTGCTGGTCATCCCGTTCCTGCGTTTCCTGTTTTCGGCAAAACCTCACGATGCCGGGCGGCGGAGCCCGGAATGGGGCTTTATGCTATTGGCCGGCGGCTGGTGCGTGCTGTTCTTTTCCCTGTCGGGCAGCAAATTGCCCACGTATGTGCTGCCGGCTTTTCCCGTTCTGGCCCTGGCGCTGGGTTACTACATCGCCAACAGTTCGTGGGAATTTTCCCGGTGGACGATAATCACCGGGGGTCTGGCCGTCATTGGCCTCGCCGGCTTGCACTATGTGGGAATTCCCTGGTATGCGGAATTTCATTCACCCATGAGCCGGCCAGATGAAGTCCGCCGTTTTTGTTCCGGCCATCCGGTGGTCTGTTATCCGCGCCCGTGCGATTCCGTCGCCTTCTATCTGGGTCGGGACGATTTCTCCAGCTACCGGAGTAAGGAAACGAAAAACCTCCTCCATTTTTTGCAAGACCAGCCGCGCACCACCATTATTTTCACGCACCGGCATTCCCCCGACGGCTTAAACAGCGTCCTGCCGGCCGCCCATCTCCGCATGAAGGACCTGACACCCATCTGCCGAAGCTGGGCCGGTTTCTTCCAATTGGAAGAATGCAAAATGGCCGTCATTGAAAAGCAGAATGACAGGGAATGAGTGCCGACCAGTTATTAGTTATTAGCAATATTGGCTGGAAAACTAATAACCAATAACTAATAACTCTTCTTCTGGAACAATTGCGACTGCCTAATGTGCAGTCGATGGAGCCAAAATTGGGCCACGACGCCCAGGGTACTAAAGCCGTATTTTAGGCTGCGCTGGAAATTGATGCTGCTCGCTTCCGGAAAATAGCGAACGGGAACCGGAATGTCGCCGAGCCGGAAACCGAAGTGGACGGCCTGGACGAGAAACTGCGTATCAAAAACAAACTCGTTGGAATTCCGTTCAAAGGGTATGGTTTCCAGAACCGAGCGGCGGTACACGCGGAAGCCGCTGTGGAAATCAGCCAGGTTTTGGCCCAGCGCACAATTTTCCACCGCCGTCAAAATGCGATTGCTGAGGTACTTGTACCGGGGCATCCCGCCGTCAAGCGCCTCTTGCCGCGAGCGGATGCGGCTGCCCAGAACGATATCGCAAATACCGAGTTCAATGAAGCCGACCGCATGCGGAATGACCCGGCTATCGTACTGATAATCCGGGTGGATCATGACAACGATATCGGCACCACGTTCCAGCGCGTGGCGATAACAGGTTTTCTGGTTGCCGCCGTAACCGCAATTGTGCGCGTGTTCAATGACCATCAACCCCATTTCCCGGGCTAGCGCAACGGTCCGATCGGTGCTCCCATCGTCCACCAGGATCACCTCATCAACGGACCCCGGCGGAACATCGGCCAGGGTAGCAGCCAGCGTGGACTCGGCATTGTAGGCCGGCATCACGGCGATGACCTTGTGCTTGCGCTTGGCCGGCCCGTCCGATTCTGGCGCGAGAATGCGCTCGACATGGAAAATCTCGTGCTTGTCACGGACACGACTGGGATGAAGAACGGGCATAAAGCGTGATCGCTCCAAAATAAAAGCTGCACGTCGTCTTTTGTGATTCTAGAGAATCCCAAAGTCAAAGGGCATGGCAAGTAGCCCTTTCCGTCCGTCGAAACCATGTCTTACCAGCAACCAACTGGAGATGTAGAAACCAGAACACGAGCCTCACTCGCTGGAGCCTGGTCGAGCCACTGGTATCCGTCACTCTGACTATTACAGAATGGCTCAATCAAGCCGGCGACATTATCCCATGCGGCAGGGGTCAAGACCCAGCAAAAGGCATTTCCTTCCTTGCGAACGACTCCCCTGTCCCGCCTGCCCGGCTGGGCAACCAGGCAACAGCTACCGAGAGGTTCAACGCCTGGCAAATCAGTGAGAGAGACTTCACTGGCACCCCGATTTGCCAGTCGCTCAAACGCCTCCCTAAATCGCTGGCACACCTCTGGCTCGTTGCCGTAAATTCGGATCAACGGGCAATCATCAGCGCCGCTTTCCAAAAAATCGATCTTCATAGTCGTTTGTCCGCCGGCCTCATTGTGTTCTACTGGGCTTTTGCCTCGTTTACTGCGGCCCGAGCGTCCGGTCCAGGTTGAACGCCGCACTGATCAAAGCCAGATGCGTGAACGCCTGCGGGAAATTGCCGAGCGCCTCCCCGCTCGGGCCCGTCTGCTCTGCATAGAGGCCGAGATGATTGGCATAACCCAGCATTTGCTCGAAGAGCAGGCGGGCGTCATCCAGGCGCGCCGCGTCGGTGCGGCCGGCCCGCGTCAGCGCCTCGACCAGCCAGAAGGAGCACATGTTGAAAGTTCCTTCCCGGCCGGGGAGGCCGTCGGGAGCGGCCGCAGGATCGTAACGGTAAATGAGACCATCTGCGGCCAGGCCTCCCACATCTAACTGTTTGCGGATCTCATCCACCGTGCTGATCATGCGCGGATCGTTGGGGGCCATGAAGAAGACCAGGGGCATCAGCAGGCTCGATGCATCGAGGGCGTCCGAACCATAGGTTTGCACGAATGTCTTGCGCCGGGGGTCCCATCCCCGGGCCATTACATCTTCATAGATTTCGTCGCGCACCTTCAGCCAGCGCGACCGCTCCGCGGGAAACGAACGCTTGTCGGCTAAGCGCAGTCCGCGGTCCAGCGCGACCCAGGACATGACCTTGGAATAGACAAAGTGCCGGCGGCCGCCGCGCACTTCCCAGATCCCCTCGTCTTCGCGCTTCCAGTTGTCGCACAGCCAGTCGATGAGCCGGCGGAGTTGTATCCAGCCTTCGTAGCCGATCGGCGCGACATATTTGTTGTGCAGGTACACCGCGTCCATCAGTTCGCCGTAAATGTCGAGTTGGAGCTGGCGGTGCGCTGCGTTGCCGATGCGCACTGGTCGCGAGCCGCAGTAGCCTTCCAGATGGTCAAGCGTCTCCTCGGTGAGCTCGGCCCGTCCGTCGATACCGTACATGAGCTGCAACGGGCCGGCGCTGTTGCTGTCGGCGTCTTGCCAGCGCTGTTCCAGCCAGTCCCGGAAGCGCGCCGCCTCCTCGGTAAAGCCGATGCGCAGCAACCCGTACAGCGTGAAGGCGGCATCCCGAATCCACGTGTACCGGTAATCCCAGTTGCGCACCCCGCCGATCTCCTCCGGCAGGCTGCATGTCGGCGCTGCGACAATGGCACCAGTCGGCTCGAATGACAGCAATTTGAGCGTCAACGCGGAGCGCCGGACGATCTCGCGCCAGCGGCCGTGGTAGGTGCAGCGGGATAACCAGCGCCGCCAGTATTCGACGGTGGCGCGGAAAAGCTCTTCCGCCTCGTCCACTCCCGGACAGCGCCGCGATCGGTCTTTTGGATCCAGCAGGCGCAAGACAAACGCGGCCTTTTCTCCTTCTTTGAGCACAAAATCGGCCATCACGCCGTCTCGGTCGGACCGCAACGGCACCGGCGCAGCCAGACAAAGCGTGAAGCCCGGCACCTCAAAGCGCGCACCGTGCTCGTCGAGGTGGGTCTCGTGTTTACTGCGGGCATAGTTGAAGGCGGGCCGGCATTCCAAATGAAATGACATGCTGCCGCGAATGACCCGGATGCGCCGGATCAATTCATGGGGAACCGATCCCGCGCCGCCGACCGGCATATAGTCCTCCAGCTCACCCACGCCGTCGGAGTGCAAAAAGCGCGTGACCAGGATATTGGTATCAGGCCAATAGAACTGCTTGTGCCGGACCGCGCCGCCAATGGGCGCAATGCGAAAACATCCCCCCTGCCGTTCATCCAGAATCCCGGCAAAGACACTCGGCGAATCGAAGTGCGGCAAGCACAGCCAGTCGATGGAACCGTCCATGCCGACCAGCGCAGCCGTGAGCATGTTGCCGATGATGCCGTAGTTCTCAATGGGTTGGTAGCGCGCTTGCATGTCAACGTCCCGCCGAGTCCCCGTGACACGGGAATGGACTGTTCATTATAGGCTCCCCGCGCTCATCCCACGCCCGCATTTTCGTTTCCACAAACGCGCTCGGAAACGAACTCTGTTGCGCAACTTCCTGCGCGCCATACACTTCGAACAGATTGTTTCCGAATCCTTCGGACACTCCGTTCTGAACACAACACACCTTGCCCTTCTCCCGCTTGATTTGGGCGAAATGGCGATCAAGATCGTCAAGGTTCGACACATCTCCCCCGACGGCGGTTACATTGCGTCCAATCTCCTTGACCGCCGCCGCCAGCTCCGGCTCCCAGTGGCCCGTGATGAAGACGTAAGCGCCTTCGCTCACAAACAGTCTGGCCGTCGCCAGGCCGATGCCGCGGCTGCCACCCGTTATTAGGGCGATTTTGCGCTGAAGCTTACCCATCTATTTCTCCTTGGTTGCCATCAAGCCGATGCTCGAACATGAAAGTTCCATTCGGAGCAGGACTTCCTATTGAATCGCTTTCGCCACCAACTGCTCCAATTTTCGGTCAAGCATCGTGGCAACCTCCGTCACCTTAGCGTTCCCGAACTGACCGAACAGAGAGGAGGGTTTATCGTACTCCACACAGGTCTTGCCCTGCTCGTTCTCGTAGATCAGCACGCGCAATGGGGCGTAAAGGCCGGCCCGGATATCGTGCTGCGTCATCTGGAGGGCAAAGAGCGGATTGCCGACGAGATATTGAATTGCTTTTTTCTTTTGACCCGCCAGGCGGAGGAGCGCGCCGTGATTGCTGGTGCTGAAGAGCACGAAGCCGCTCGGCCCCACCTCGGCTTCAATTTTTGCCCTGACTTTCTCCGGATCTTCCCCGGTGATGAGCGACTTGTATACCTCAGGGTTGAATTGCCCCAGTGGTTCTTCAAAAGCCTTGGCCACCTTGTCAAACGGTCTGTCGGCTGCCACTTGAACGTGGTCCACCGTGATGCGAGACATATTCATTGAATTACCTCCTTCGGACGCCCGTCCCGATCGGTCGTCAAAAAAGTCGCTGCCGACAACAAAACCCGACAGCGTGAAAACAATAACTGCTAGCATGCGACGATGTCCTTTCAGGATTGAACCGTCTGGTTACGAACGAAATTCATCACTCTCCGAGTGTTTCCTTGCGGGCACGGCTCAAAGCAATCAAATGCGTAATCAATGTCGACGGCACCAAGAACGTGGGGAACAGGCTCAAAGGAAATTGACCCATGAGCCGGCTGCTCACATCGCCGGCCAAGATACCGATTGGGCTTGCCGAAGCAAGGACGCCAAGGATTTCATGGCCAGCACGAGATCGAGAGATCCCGGTAAATTCCAGGCGATGAACGACTGCTTTTGAAATGGTTGCAGGCAGGGCGAGGCGACCAATTTGCCGCCTTCGAAGTTCATATTAGATGTATATGCAAGTAATCGCTAATTGTCAAGGGCCATTTTGAAGGATTTTCATTCTGAGAGATCAGGCCCGCATAATGCATGCGAACCGGGGCCATCTATTGCCGCTGGCCGCCGGCAAGCAGGAGCGACTGGCCGGTGACCCAGCCTGATTCATCGGAGGCGAAGAAAACGGCGGCTCGCGCAATGTCTTCCGGCTGCGCGATGCGGCCGAGAGGCGTCTGCGATTCCACCAATTTTCGAAAATCACTTTCGGCGATGCCGGCCGCATGCAGGCCTTCGGTTTCCACCATGCCCGGGTTCAGAGAATTGACGCGAATCTTCTTGGGGCCGAGTTCCTTCGACAAGGCGATCGTGACGGCGTCCACGGCGGCCTTGGTCGCGCTGTACACCGCTGCGTTCGGCACTGGCATGGGTCCGGCGATGGAGCTGATATTGATAATCGACCCGCCCTTGGGGCCAAAAAGCTTGACGGCCTCTTGCGTCGCCAGAAGGAGGCCCAGCACATTGAGGTTGAATTGCTTGTGAAAATGTTCGGCCGTAATGGACTCGAGCGGTGAGAATTCGTAAATCCCCGCGTTGTTCACCAAGACGTCCAGCGTGCCGAATGCAGATTTGATCTGGGCAAAAAGGCGTTTGACGTCGTCGGGCTTCGAAAGGTCCGCTTGAATGGCGACCGCTTTGCCCTCCTTGTCGGTAATGCGCTTGACAAGTGCGTCGGAGTTGGCCTTGCTGCTGGCATAATTGACAACGACGATTGCGCCCTCGGCCGCAAAATACTCGGCGATCGACGCGCCAATACCCTTGGAAGCTCCCGTAACAACTGCGGTCTTTCCTCGAAGTCGGTTCATAGCAATGCTCCATTCATGTAATAGTTTTTGGATGGTCTTACGCTGGCTCAGATCATGTGCAGGGCAGCGATGTCTTGACTTTCTGGCCCAGGACTTTCCAGAGATCCAGTTCCAAATCGAGTCACGATCCCTGCGGCCGTTGCCGCAAGATGATCGGATAGGCGGCTTCGGTCAATTCAGCCGCAAAATTCTCCACAGCAAGTTGCCGTTCATGCTCAGTATTCGTGCTGTTCATGATTCTTACTCTCCTTTCAGGAAGCACTTGGTTCGCCGCTGTCACATATGCAGAGCATAGGCGGCGCCAAAGGCGATAAACTACTGATTCGGTGCACTTACCTCTTGGGCTGCTTTGGGTTACGAACGCGCACCGTACTGGACATGTGAGAGTTGCTTCCAAGTGCCGATGCGAAATGTGACGATGGATCGGCAGGTGCCGAAATAACGGCCGTAGCGCGGATGGGAAATACTGGGTTTCATCAAATTGAAAGAGAATATGCAACACAAATAGCAGAAAAGACCGTCCCGGGCACAGCCCGTTGACTTCCCGGCTCGCACTCCGACAATAAATCTTTGACAGTGAATTGGCGATGGGGGCATAATACATAAAGATGACGACAAAAGTAGCAAGCAGCAGCGCCCCAGCCAAAGATCCGAATTTGCCGCCCCTGCACCGCGCGGGTGACCTGATTGCGCCAACAGCGCCGCAAGAGATCGCTGCGGCGGGAATTGATGAAGCCATTCTGACCGGCTTGATCCTGAAGCTCGGGTATAGTATCGCAACGCGGTTCACGACCACTTCGATCGCCAAGGAACTCCACCTGTCTGCGGCCCTAGCGAACGAACTTCTGGGCAAGATGTCCTTCGAGGGACTGGTGGAGCAGCTCTGGCAGACCTCGCAGGCGGTTGCCCACTACAAGATTACGGAAAACGGGCGTCAACATGCTATGCGCTTGCTGGAGGTCTGTGGCTACATTGGGCCGGCGCCGGTCCGTTTGGAGACTTATGGGGCAATGCTGCGCTGGCAATTTGCGAGCGCTCCACAGGTGCAGCCGGACCACGTGGCGACTGCCCTCTCCAGTATGGTCCTGGCGCCGAAAGCAGCGCAACTGGCTGGGCTGGCGGTTTCGTCCGGCCGCAGCCTCTTCGTCTACGGGCCGTCAGGCAACGGAAAAAGCAGCCTCGGCCGGCAGATCCATGCCGCCTTACAGGGCGATTACTGGATTCCGCACTCCATCAGCGTGGGTGACACGGTGATCCGCGTGTTTGACCAGCAATGCCATGAACGCGTCGATATCGCCAAAGAGCGGGCAGGAAACATCGATCCACGATGGGTTCGCATCCGCCGCCCGCTAGTCATCGTCGGCGGCGAACTCACGCTTGATTTGCTCGACTTGATCTTCATGCCCTCGCAGCGCTACTACGAGGCGCCACCGCATCTCAAGGCCAACGGCGGCGTCTTCCTGGTGGATGACTTCGGGCGCGAGCGCGTGTCGCCCGAACAGCTGCTGAATCGGTTTATCACGCCGATGGAGTACGAGATTGACTATTTCACGCTGCGCACGGGTCAAAAGATTCAGGTGCCGCTGCGCCATGTACTCATCATCGCCACCAACCTGAGTCCGGATTTGGTCACGGACCCTGCCTTTCTGCGGCGCATGGGCTATCGCGTCTACCTGGGGTCGCCCACTCCGGAACAATACACCCGGATTTTCCAGCGCTATGCTCAGCGCCAGGGAGTTGCCGTCGCTCCCGAAGTGATCGACCGGCTGCTGCAGCGTTATCGCGAGCAAAAGCGAGAGTTGCGATCGTGTGAGCCTCGCGACCTGATTGAACGTGCCCGCGACATCTGCCGCTTTCACAACAGGACTTTGGAGTTGACCTCCGAGGTGCTTGACCTGGCTTGGGTTGGCTATTTTGGCGAACAGTGAGCTACCCTATCCCTTTACACAATTCCGGCCGGCCGCCTTGGCCTCGTGAAGTTTTTCATCGGCTTGTCCTATGAGATCCTCGAAGCACCGTGCTTCATTGCCCTGGACCGAAACTGCCCCCAGGCTGACGGTAACCGTGAAGGAATCTTCTTTAAAAGTAAAGGGCGTGTCCGCTACTAATGCGCGGAGTCGTTCTGCGGCCTGCATCGTTCCTTCAAGGCCGGTTTCCGGCAAAACCACGGCAAATTCTTCCCCGCCAAAACGAGCAAAGAGTTCATGTTTCCGTATGGCCTCCTTGATGCGCCCGGCTACTTGTTTCAGGGTTTCGTCGCCTCCCAAATGGCCCAGGCGGTCATTGACCAATTTGAAATGATCGAGATCGAGGAGAATGAATCCTAGCGGCCGATCAAAACGGGCGGCTCGAGCCAGTTCTCGATCCAGGAATTCGCCCAGATAGCGCCGATTATTGATGCCGGTCAAAGGATCCATTATGGTGAGGTTGTAGATCTCCTCGTGATAGGCCGTTATCACGTTTTCACCGTCCAGGAATCGGAGAATCCAGTTGCCGATTTTCAGAAAATCGCCATCCTTCAATCTTCCCAATGATATCGCTTCGTTGTTAATAATCGTTCCATTGGTACTTTGTAAGTCATGGACGTAAATACCATCGTGTTCGGGGGCTATTTTTACATGGCGCCGGGAAACCGAGGGATCGTCGTACCAAATATCGCAGGATTTTTCCCGCCCCAATATCATCGGTTGGGAATCCAGGACATACATGGCGCCCAAACCGGGTCCCGGCGGATAAATATGTACGAGACAGGCTTTACTTTTTGCCGGCGCCGGTTTCTGCGGGAGCGTTTTCCAGGTTTCCTCGGTACTTTCCATGGGTTGTTAATCCTTGTTCCCTTCGCGAATGAAGTTACCGGCCAACTCAGGTTGGCCTCTGGCAAGTGCTTCGGCTGATTGGGGGCGTTGTAGAAAAAATCCTTGGCCAAAACGGCATCCCAAATCCAAACAGCACGATTGTTCTTCCCCCGACTCAATCCCCTCGGCAATTACCTGAATCCCGAGCCCATCGGCAACCTGAACCAGGCCGCGAATGAGTTCTTTCCGGTTGCTTTGGTGGTGAATTCCGCGAATCAAGCTCATATCCAGCTTGATGAACCGGGGGGTTACTTCCAACAACTCCATGAAGCGCGCCTGCCCCGCGCCGAAATCGTCATAGGCCAGTGCGATACCTAACGTGTCCATTTGCTCGCGGAGCTTTTTCAAAGTGGCCAAATCGGTCACGGCATCTTCATGCACTTCCAGCACCACGGGCTGTTTTTCCGGCGAGGCTTCTTTCAGTTCATGCAATGATTCGAACAATTTGGCGTGCCGCAATTCTTCGGGGTGGAGGTTTAGAAATAGCCGCTTCTCTTGAGGCAATTTGCAAGATTCTTTTACTGCCAATAGTCGAAAGCTCCGGCTCAGTTCTGCGGCCATTTTGCATTGGTTTGCCAGTTCAAAAAGGGCATGCGGAGCAGAACTCAATCCGATAAGATTGCCGCGGCCCAGGGCCTCATACCCCATAACCTGCTGTGTTGTGAGGTCGATAATCGGTTGGAAGAGAATCCGCATTTTGCCTTTAACGATCATTTCCCGGAGCAATTGGCCTCCCCGAATGAGGCTGGGGGGCAGCGGAGTCCATACCATTTCGGTACGCGGATTTTCAAATTTCCGAGGACCCTCAACGGTTTCAAAACCGAACTGAAATTCCACATGCGCGATATGGATTATGTCGCCTGCGTTGAGAGGGGCTTCCTGGATAGCCTGGCCATTCACATAAGTCCCATTGGTGCTTTGTAAATCCCGAATGGAGAAACCGCCGTCCTTGCATGAAATTTCCGCGTGCTCCTGAGAAACCTGGCGGGAGTAGATGATCAAGTTGGTTGCCAAGCTTCGGCCGATGCGAAACGGCAAAGGCAAGACGGGAGTGCGGTGCGGTGGTCCTCCCGGTTCCGGACAGTGATCCAAATAGGGTTGCAGCTCTTCAGTCGCAAGCGGATGTAAGTGGGCCATTGCCCTGCTTCCTGAAGAAAATAGCCTGGACGATTCCTATTTGGATACAAGTGAGAATCCTATTCACTCATATCAGTGTGCAAGCGGTTCAGATTAATCTGTTGATTTCTTCGTCGGAAAGTGGCCGTTGAAATTTGCAGCCGAATTCCCAATTGCTGCCGGATTTTTGCTGTACATGGACCACGACCACGGAGCGGGTAAAGGCGTGATCCCCCTGTTTCATGGGAATATCCAGATGCAGAACAGTCCCCGGTTCAAACCGCCGCCACATGGAAAGTTTCACGCCACCTTTGGAAATATCCCGAACCACACCATGCCAGCGTACCTCCGGTTGACAAGCGGTGGGAAGAGCATGGGGCTCACAAGACCCGGGGAGTTCGCATCCAAAACGGACCGATGCTCTCCGTTCCATGCAATTGGTCTTCTCCGATTTCTCTAGCAAAACCTGTTCAGAAAGTTGGGCCATTTTTTGGGTCCTCATTTAGTGTTAGCCAATCAAAAAACCATAGATTTTTTTTGGCTGGAATGCAATTTCTGATGGTTTTAATTTGTGAAGCATTTGAGCATAGTAGCCCTCTCGCTCCGCGAGAGGACCGCGCTGCTTTTGTACTCTTCCAAAGAATGGCGGATGTCATGCCCGAATTCGACTCTCCTTAGTAGTACATTTGCAACAATCCAAAACACGATTGGGGTCGCTTTATGTTTTCAGGTTCCCCGGAATATACCCTATCTCTGGCTTTGGGCGCTCTTTTCTCGTTGTTGATTTACTTGCGGATTGGATCTGTTGCCCGATCAAGTTCCGGGCAGACGGCTGCTGGAGCAAATGACCTTCGGGACGAAAAAAAGGAGGGTGCGGTAACTGTCGGCCCCAGCACAACGCCGGAAAAACGCAAGGCAAAGCGGCGGCGGGGAGCACTGGTCAAGGTTCTGATCCGGGATATCGAGGAGAAATTCCCCCCCTACGACGGATTAGTTACCGACCGTTCCATCGGTGGGTTAACCATATTGGTAAGTGAGCCGGTGCCGGCCGGTACCCACCTCAAATTGCGTGGCGCGAATTCCTCGGAAATGATGCTCTGGGTTCAGGCCAAAGTGAAGACTTGTACTCCCGATGGTATTGACTGGCGATTAGGCTGCCAGTTCCTCCAGTCTCCCCCCTCGGCAGTTATGTGGCAATTTGATTCGTGAGGCCTGGAAGAATCGTGGGGCGTCGGCCCAAGCGCAGGCTCAGGGGGCTAACGCCCCCTGCTCCGCGCCACGCCTGACGCATTTCAAGGTGATAAGGGCTTCTTAAAACTGACGGCCACCGGCAAGGAGCCGGGGGGAGGAGGAGTTTCACCGGGCGGGGGGCTATTGTCCGGTATACTCACTGTGGCCGAAGCTGTCGCCACGGCTTGGGGCGCCACCGCGACTTCGGTGGACGATGCACAAGTGGGCGGTGCATACTCGGCGTAACTGGCCGGGTAGAAGCAACCGGTAGGAGCATACCAGTAGTAATAGCAGCATGTCGATGGGCACCAGTAGAACCAGCAGCCCCACGAGGGATTCCAGTACCAGGACGTCCAGTGACGGTGATGGCTGCCCTTGTAGTAGTACCCGTGGCTGAACTTGGTGCCGTAATGGGAGAAATAATCCGAGAACTTCCCGGAACGGCTCTCCTTGAAAGTGGGGGCCGTGCTCGAAACCGTCCGGGAGGAAGTATAAGATCCGCTCCAGCCGCCTTTGCCGCTGCGAGAACCGCCTCCTGCTGATTTTCCCCCGGCCAAGGCCTCGTTTGCCCCGAACATCACCAACCCCACTACCAAGGGATTCATTAGTAACCGATTCATTTTGAACTCCTTTGCTGTTAAGATTTACGTCTCCACCCTCTTCTTCTTGGTTGCGGGCGGTTGTGACAGCAATTTGCGGTTTTTTTTGCGAAAAGCTTAATTTGTCCGATTCTTTCGGCAAAATATCATTAAACTTACAGTGGAATCAGGATATCCGGAGCAGCAATCATGGCCCCCAACGACGCCCAACAGCATTTGAGTGCGATTTCCACGCGGTGGTCGTTAGTACATCAAGCGAACCATGCGCCGACGACGAGTGCCCGCTCGGCCCAGGAACAAATCCTGGAAAAATATGGCGGGGCGGTGCGGCGTTATCTGCTCGGGGCCGTGCGCGATCCGGATGCTGCGGATGATCTGTTTCAGGAATTCGCCTGCCGGTTTCTCCACGGCGATATGCGGGGGGCGGACCCGGGACAGGGCCGTTTTCGCGATTTTGTCAAGGGCGTCCTCTTTCACCTGATAGCAGACTTCCACAAGCGCCGGAACAAACAACCGGCGCCTTTGCCCCGTGATCTTCCCGATCCAGAGGAACCGGCAGCGGCCGGAGAGTTGGACCGTGTATTTTTGGAAAGCTGGCGCGATGAATTACTGGCCCGGGCCTGGCAGGCCCTTGAGGAAACCTCGCAGGCCGGCGGCCAAGCATGGTACGCCGTCCTGCGATTCCGGGCCGATTACCCCGAGTTGCGTTCTCCCGAAATGTCGATTCAACTGGGAGCGCAATTAAACCGGCGATTGACGGCGGTCGCGGTCCGCCAACTTTTGCACCGGGCCCGCGAAAAATTTGCGGAACTGCTCCTGGAAGATGTGCGCCTTTCTCTCTCCTCTCCCTCGGAAGAACTTTTGCAAGAAGAATTGCGGGAGCTGGGACTTCTGGCCTACTGCATGCCTTCCCGCTAGCCGACCCGGATGCATCAGTTCGTTGTGCCGCCCGCCGGTGAAATCGCCGGCTGAAGCCGGGACTCCAATGATGCGATAGGAGACTTCCTGATGATGGCGGCCTCTCCACAAGATCCGGCGCACGATGCAACATCGCCAACGCCGGCGCCGCCGGGCACCGAGCGCGCCGGTGATTGGGAATCGGCGGCGGCCACGGACAAGGCCCCATCCTTCCGGCCACCCGCTCAGCCGCCGCGCCAAAAACCGTCCGCGCCTGCGGAAATGCCGCTTTCCGCCGGCGAGCGACTCGGCGACTTCTTGATTCTGCATCTGCTGGGTTCCGGGGCGTTCGCCCGCGTCTATCTGGCCCGCCAAATGTCCCTGGATCGATTGGTGGCCCTGAAAGTATCGGCGAACTGGGGCAACGAAGCGCGCACCCTCGCCACTCTGGAACACGACCACATCGTACAGGTCTTTTCCGAAACCGTATTGCCGGAATGCAACCTCCGCATGCTCTGTATGCAATATGTGCCCGGCTTGACCCTGCAACGCCTGATCGCCGCGCTGGCGGGACGCAATCCTGCCGCCTGGAGCGGCGCGACCATCCTGGATATTCTGGACACGCTCAGCTCGGAATGGACCGCGCTCGATCCGGCGGCCCTGGAAACCCGGGCCGTGCTGCAATCCGCCGACTTCGCGGCAGCGGTTTGCTGGATCGGAGCGCGCCTGGCCGGAGCCCTGGGTTATGCGCATCGCCAGGGCATTCTGCACCGCGACATCAAGCCGGCCAACATATTAATCAACCGCTACGGCCGGCCTTTCCTTGCCGACTTCAACATTGCGCTCGACTCCGGCCGGGCCGGCGAAGGCCGGGAACAATATCTCGGCGGAACCCTCATCTACATGGCCCCCGAATACCTCGGGGCATTCCTCGATCCAAAGTCCACAGCGCGGCCCGCGTTCCAAGAGACTTCTGATATCTACGCCCTGGGCGTGGTCCTCTTTGAGTTGCTCACCGGCCGGTTGCCCTTTCAGCGCCGTCCGGACAAAACCGATTATCACGCCTCACTCCAGGCGATGTCGGCAGAGCGTTTGGCACTAGCGCCGTCGCCTCGATCGCTCAGCCCAAGCGTTCCCGAAGCCGTTGACCAGGTGATCCGCCGTTGTCTTGCGCCAGGGCCGGAAGACCGCTACCCCTCGGCCGAGGTCCTGCTCCACACCCTCGAATGCTGCCGCGATAAACTGCGAATCGACCGGGAAATGCCCAGCGCCGGTCCGTTGACCCGAGCCATTCTCCAGTCCCCTTTTCGGATGCTTGTCGTTTTGGCGTTGCTGCCTCATGTTCTCGGCAGCGCTGTCAATATCTCGTACAACGCTTTGTGGCTTGTGAAGGATTTGACGCCGGCGCAGCAAACCTGCTTCGCGCGCCTCGTGCTCGGTTACAACGCGTTGATGTATCCATTGTGTATTTGGCTATTATTTCACGTGGTAAATCGCGTGTACCGGGTTTGGCGCCGGTTGCCCGCGGAAAGGCTGTCAGACAGCGCTATGGCGCAAGCCCGGCGCGATGTGCTGCAATTGCCTATGTGGGCCGTCGCCATTTCCTGTGCCGGTTGGTTGCCGGGCGGTTTGCTGTTTCCCATCGGCATCCATATCTGGTCGGACCCGGTCACTCCGGAAAAGTTCGGCCAGTTTCTGATCTCGTTTGCGATTTCCGGATTGATTGCCTTGACGTATTCCTATTTTGCCGTGCAGTACATTGCGGTCCGCGGACTTTATCCGCGCTTGTGGACCGATAGCCAATCGCTTCGGCGGGAGGCGCCGCCGGAATTGCGAGCTGTGCCGGGTCGGCTACGGTTGTTCCAGTTTCTTGCAGGTTTGATTCCTCTTTGCGGAGCCCTGCTCCTGATTGGCGTTGGTCCGGAACAGCTTACGCTCCCATTCCGCCTGCTACTGACGGCGCTCGTCGCCCTCGGGATGGCCGGCTTCGGCCTGGCCCTTCTGGTGAGCAGCAAGCTTCAACAATTGTTGACCGCTCTCGTTGGCGCTGCCGAGGCGCACAATTGATTCGCTTCCTGTAATTTTTGAAGCCGCCCTTCGAAATGTGGCGGCCTTTTCTTCCCTCGCCGAAAGGGATGCGAAGCCGGAAAATGTTTGAAAGCGGCCGTTCGCGACAATATAATTGCCACGTGCTGCTTGGGGAATTGGAAACGCGCCTGCGAGGCTGGCCGGCGCCAGAAGCTCATCCGTGCCGGTCAGGCTACTCACACATTCGGCTCGTGGGATGCGGGGCAGAGCGATATCACAGGCCGCTGGGCCGGAGTGAGTTGCCGAGTATCCGAGCAGCGAAGCAACTCCAAAACGATAGCAGGAAGCTTGGCGCTGCGATTGCTGTCTACGCACTGCTAGATCGTCCTGTTCTTTGTGGTTCGGTGAATCTTCATCCGGGGCAACTTGATCGGGATTGTGGTCAACGCCGCCGGCTTCGGTGATGGATATCAAGGTAGTAATCCGGGAGATTCAGGATGAATACCTCAGCCATTGCCTCGTTGCTGATTCCGGTGTCCTTGTTCCAGTCCATCATCGCGGGCGAGCCGGGCGCGGTGCAGCACATCTCACGAACCATCGCCGGGCGGATGAAAGCGATCATGAACTTCGCACTCAGACTCGAACACCGAAGGAGTTACACCATGTTGAAAAAATCATTCGTTGCTGCCCTCGTGCCGGCGACACTGGGCGCGCTGCTCGGCTATGGGGTAGCCATGTCCGGTGGCGGCAAGCCTGCGGGCCGGCTGGTTCCGGCGTTGCAGGCGGGAGAAACGGGCGAGCCTCAGGCCCCGCCCGCCAAGGAGCAGGTTTCCGCGCCGCCGGCCCGCGCGTCCCAAAGCACGGACGAAAAGGCCATTCGCCAGGTCGCGGCGGATTATGTCAAGGCCTTCCGGAAAGGCGACGTCGATGCCGTGCTCGCCTTCTGGGATGCCGATGCCGAATTCATCGACGAGGCCGGCAAGATCACCAAGGGCCGGGAAGCTATCGGCGCCCTGCTGCGGAAAAACCGCAATGCATTGCAGGCTTCGAAGTTGGAGATTCGCCCCACGTCCATCCGGTTCCTCACCCCCGATGTGGCCATGGTTGATGCCAACACCGTGTTCCGCAATGCCGACGGCACGGCCGACAAGGGCCCCTTGACCGCCGTTCTGATCAAGAAAGACGGCCGCTGGCTGCTCCGCAGTGTTCGCGACTTGCCGGAGCCGTCGGAGGATGAATCGCCGGGGCCCTACGAACGGCTGAAGCAACTGGAATGGCTGATCGGTGAATGGGATGATACCAACCTGGAAGCCGAAGTCCATCTCTCCTGCCGCTGGAACGACGATCAGAGCTTCCTCGTGCAACGATACACCGTGAAACAGAAGGACAAGAAGTTTTTCAGCGTGACGCAGTGGGTCGGTTGGGACCCGGCCCGGGAGCAAATCCGCTCCTGGTTCTTCGATTCGGTGGGCGGCTTCGGGGAAGGGGTCTGGACCCGCGAGGGCAATCAGTGGGTCGTGGAAATCGAAGGCTTGGTCCCGGACGGCGACACGGGCACCTCCCGGAATATCTGGCGCTTCGTCGATGACAATCATTTCGTGTGGCAGGCCAAGGAACGGGCCGTGGACAGCCGCCCTCTCGCCGATGTGGAAGTCCAGTTTGCGCGCCAAGCGGCAAAACCGTGAACCTCCGGAGTTGCCGGTGAGTGATGGGTACCGGAACATTTCCTTCTTAAAGGATTTACATCCATGAAGCACAACATCCTGATACTGGTGCTCGGTCTGGCTCTGGTCCTGCCGGGGGACAGCCTTTCGCAGCGGGGCGGCGGGCGCGGCGGTGGCGGGCGCGGTGGCGGCGGTGGCGGAGCGCGGGCCGGCGGGGGGGCCAACCGTACGCCTTCCTTCAGTGGCGGCGGCGGTGGTGGCCGACAGCAACCCGCCGCACCGAGCCGTCCCTCCGGGGGTCGGGGGGGGATGGTCCCAAGTCAACGGCCGGCGCAGGGCGCGGGAGCCAGGCCCGGCGGCGCAGGAGGTGGTGGCTCACGCGGCGGACTCGCAGGCGCCGGCCGACCGTCCACCTTGCCCGCACGTCCAGGAAATGTCGCCGGCAATCGGCCGGGCATCGGTGACCGGCCCGGTGTCGGCAATCGACCCGGCGGCGTTGGCGGTGTCGGCAGCGTTGGCAATCGGCCGGGCATCGACAATCGACCCGGCGGCGGCGTTGGTGGTATCGGCAATCGACCGGGTATCGACAACCGGCCCGGCGGCATCGGCGGTGTCGGCAATCGGCCGGGTATCGACAACCGGCCCGGCGGCGTTGGCGGTGTCGGCGGTATCGGCAATCGGCCGGGCATCGACAACCGGCCCGGCGGCGTCGGGGGCGTTGGCGGCATTGGCAATCGGCCGGGCATCGACAACCGACTCAGCGGTGTCGGGGGCGTTGGCGGCATCGGCAATCGGCCGGGCATCGACAACCGACTCGGCGGTGTCGGGGGCGTTGGCGGCATTGGCAACCGGGTCAATATCGGCAATCGGGCCAATATTGGCGAGATTAACGCCAATCGAGCCACGCAAATCAACGCCGCGCAAATTAACGGCGGTTACAACTATTACCAAAACTACCACTCCGGATGGCACCGCGGCTACTGGAACAACTGGTACCGATCTCCCCTCCCCTGGGCCGGGGCAGGAGCCGCAGTGGGCTGGATGGCGGCACCGGGGCCGACGTATGCTTACAGCAACCCCTACTACGAGGAATCTTGGGCTCCCAGCGTAGCCGCCCTCGATTACTCGCAGCCCATCAGCGTGCCGACGGTCAACACGACAGTGCTGGCAGCGTCAGAGGACGTTTCAACAGCGCCGGCGCCGCCGGAATCCCAGGAACCTGCGATTCCGAAGGAAGCCCTGGAGCGCTTCGATGCGGCCCGCGCCGCCTTCAAGCAAGGCGACTACGCCAGCGCGCAGAAACTGGTTGAGCAAGCCATTGAGCTGTTGCCGCAGGATGCGACCCTGCATGAATTCCGCGCCCTGACACTCTTTGCTCAGAAGCAATATCAAGAAGCAGCCGCGGCCGTTTATGCCGTGCTATCGGCCGGGCCGGGCTGGACCTGGGAGACGCTGGCCCCCATGTATCCAAACTCGGCAACCTATACCGAACAGTTGCGTGCCCTGGAGTCCTACGTGAGCGCCAATCCCAAATCCAGCGCCGCGCGCTTCCTGCTGGCCTACCACTACCTGGTGGTGGATGAACCACCGGAAGCCGTCAAGCAACTGCAAACAGTCGTGAAGCTTTCGCCGGACGATCAGCTGGCCAAGCAATTGCTCCAGGCCTTTAGCAAGCCGGACACGGAAACTCCGAAGCCGTCAGCGCCAGGATGACGCGGGTCGTCGTGGATTTGACAAGAACGGGGTGATCCGATCAACCGGGCCGATGAGTAATCGGATGAATACTTCGCCGAGAGGGTGACACTGTTCGCAAAGCGCTCATGTTAGCGGGCTTGTGGAATAACGGGGTACCGCACATACCAAAACGAGCGTGAGTTGCCGGCGATCGGCACGCCGGCGCGGCGCGGGTCTGCTACGTCATCAACTCCTTGATGAGAGAGAAGATGCGTAAAGTTTTACCTACGCTCTGGCGACCAGCGCGACTGCGCCCGGCCGGTCGGCTGGCGAACCGAGCGGCTCCTGGTGATTGACGAGGACGTTGTTCGATCTCTCGAAGAGAGCCATTTTGAGAAAGTGTTAAAGAGCCATGACGAATTATGCCCGAACGCTGCCATAGACATGAAGTTGCATGAACCGTCCCCGTTTTCGTCGTTTTCCCTGAGCTGAACGGCGCCTCCTTTGCGCATAATAGGATAGGAGGACTGTCGCCGTGCTTGACTCGGAAGAACTCCCCGGTCTGCTGGATCGCGCCGCCGCGGGCGACACCGCTGCGGTGGCCGAATTGCTCTCGCGCTACCGTAAGCGGCTCAAGCGTATGGTGCGCCTCCGCCTCAGCCGCCACCTCCAGGGCCGCGTGGATGAATCCGACATCCTCCAGGAGGCCCTCCTGGAGGCCGCCAAACGGCTGCCGGAGTACCTGCAGGAGCGGCCGCTGCCGTTTTTGCTCTGGCTGCGCCACCTCACCGGCGAGAAGCTCATCGACGCCCATCGAAGGCACCTCGGAGCCAAGATGCGCAATGCCGCCCAGGAGGTGTCGCTGCACCGCGGCGCCATGCCCGCGGCCAGCTCGGCTTCTCTGGCCGCCCAGCTGCTGGGTCGGTTGACCTCGCCGTCGCTGGCCGCCATCAAGGCGGAGACGCGCCTGCGCGTGCAGGAAGTCCTCAACAGCATGGACCCGCTCGACCGCGAAGTCTTGGCCCTGCGCCACTTTGAACAGTTGAACAACGGCGAGGTCGCCGCTACGCTTGGGATCAACGAATCCACCGCCAGCAGCCGCTACCTGCGCGCCCTGAAGCGCCTTAAAGATGAGGTGCAAAACATCCCCGGACTGTTCGAGTCGTAGGTCAGGCTTTCCAGCCTGACGACCACTCGTAGGTTAGGCTTTGAAGCCTGACGATGGCGGGGTTGCACCCGTCAGGCTGGAAAGCCTGACCTACAAGAGACACGCGCAATGGAAACCGCGGAGCCAAAGCGCCAGACCGTCGAACAGCTCGCCGAGGAGTTCGTCGAGCGCTACCGCCGGGGTGAGCGGCCGCCGTTGAGCGAGTACACCGCCCGCTACCCCGAGCACGCCGCCGAGATCCGCGACCTGTTCCCCGCCTTAGTCATGATGGAGCAGATCGCCCCCGAAAGTGAGGCGGGCTCGCTGGCTGCTGTCTCCGCGTCCCTGCGCGGCCAGCCGATCAAGCACCCCGAACGGCTCGGCGATTACCGCATTCTGCGCGAGATCGGCCGCGGCGGCATGGGCGTGGTGTACGAAGCCGAGCAGGTCTCGCTGGGCCGGCACGTCGCCCTCAAGGTGCTGCCCAAGCAGTTCCTGCTGGACGAGCGCCAGCAGAAGCGCTTCGAGCGCGAGGCGAAAGCAGCGGCCCGGCTGCACCACACCAACATCGTGCCGGTGTTCGGCGTCGGCGAGGAGAACGGGCTGCACTACTACGTCATGCAGTTCATCGCGGGCTTGGGCCTCGACGAGGTGCTCGACGAGCTGAAGCGCTTGCGCTCCCAGAGCGGCGCCACCTCGGCGCCGAGTGCGCCCGGGGGCGTGCTCCAGGTGTCGCCGCGGCCGGTCTCCGCCGCCGAAGTGGCCCAGTCGCTGCTGAGCGGCGCCTTCCGCCGGCCCGACCACACGGATGTGGCACGGTCGGGAGACCGTGCCCCAACGGGGGAAGGGGAGGTGCCACGGTCTCCCGACGGTGCCAGCACGGCGGTCGCACCTCCGCCGGTGGTCGAGCCCGCGACCGCCTCTGGCCGGCTGTCGGATACCTATGCCTTGTCGACTTCCGTGGACGTCCTGCCGGCACCGAGTGGGACGGTTGTGCCGGCGGGCCGGCCCACCTACTGGCAGAGCGTGGCGCACATCGGCGCCCAAGTGGCTTCAGGCCTGGAGCACGCCCACCAGCAGGGGGTGCTGCACCGGGACATCAAGCCGGGCAACCTGCTGCTGGACGTACACGGCAACGTCTGGATCACCGACTTCGGGCTGGCCAAGTCGACGGATCAGGAGAACCTGACTGCCTCCGGCGACGTCATGGGGACCTTGCGCTACATGGCGCCGGAAGTCTTCAACGGCCAGCACGACCCGCGCAGCGAGGTCTGCGCGCTGGGCCTGACGCTGTACGAGCTGCTGGCGCTGAAGCCGGCCTTCGACGAGAGCGACCGGCACCGGCTGATTCGCCAGGTGACCACGGCCGAGCCGCCCCGCCTGGACCGGCTCAACCCTGCGATTCCCCGCGACCTGGTGACGATCGTCCACAAGACCATTGATCGCGACCCGGCTCGCCGCTATGCGACGGCCGCCGAGATGGCCGAGGACCTCCAGCGGTTCCTGCGCGACGAGCCGGTTCAGGCGCGGCGGACTTCCCGCGTCGAGCGCGTGGTGCGCTGGGCTCGCCACCACCCCGGGGTAGCGGTTTCCCTGGCCGTGATTGGCCTGCTGCTGGTCGGGGCGGTGGTGGCCTCCACCCTCGCGGCCTGGAGGTTCGAGCGCCTGGCGGATGAGGAACGCTGGGAGCGTTACCGGTCGAACATCGCCGCCGCGTCCGCCGCCTTGCAGCTCCAGAACACCGACACGGCCCGGCGGGCCCTCACGGACACGCCGGAGCAGTATCGGAATTGGGAATGGAAGCACCTCCATAGCCAGCTCGACAGCGCCAGCGTGGTCATCCCGGTGCCGGGCGGGCCGGTCTCGGCGCTCGCCCTGAGCCCGTCGGGCCGGCAGGTCGCGGTGGCCTGCTCCGACCATAATGACGCCTATCTGTTCCACGTCCTCACGGGCCGGCCCGAGGCGGTCCTGCGCGGGCACGCGGCAGCGATCACTTCCCTGGCCTACAGCCCCGACGGACAAAGCCTCGCCACGGGGGCCCAGGATGGCACGGTTCGCCTGTGGGACCCGGTGACGGGCCACGAGCGGGCCATCCTGCACGGTTCACCGGGGCCCGTGGAATTGTCCTTTAGCCCCGACGGGCGACGCCTTGCCGCGATCACGGGCGACCGGCTTTATCTGTGAGACGCGGTCACCGGCCAAAACGTCGCTGACCTGGGCAATCATAACGTCCAGCGGGTGTATGGCCTGCCCCAGTTTCGCTTCGGTCCCACGGGCCGGCGCCTCATTTCGGGCCGGGGGGACGAAGTATGCTCCTGGGACGCCGCCACGGGGAAGCTGGTCGGTGTCGTGCACCGGTTCGGTAGCCCGGTCCTTGGCCTGGCCTACAGCCCGGATGGCAAGCGCTTCGCGGGCGGCGCGGCCAACGACCCGGTCCCGCGCCTGTGGGACGGCGAGGCGGGAAAAGAAGTGGCCGCCTTGGCCGGCCACACGGGCGGTCTCTCCGGATTGTTTTTCAGCGCCGACGGGTCGCACTTGCTGACGGCGGGCTGGTACCCGGATTGCACGGCACGCTTGTGGAACGCGGCGACGGGCCAACTCATCGCCGCTCTCGCCGGCCACAGCAACTCGATCTCGGCCGCCTTCAGCCCGGACGGCCGCCGCATCGCCACCGGCTCCTGGGATAAGACGGCGCGGCTCTGGGACGGAGTCACGGGGCAGTTGATCGCCGTCCTCCGCGGACACGCGGGGTCTGTGTTTGGCGTGCGGTTCAGCCCCGACGGCACGCGCGTCGTTACCCGAGCGGCCGACGCGACGCTGCGGCTCTGGGACGCGGAGACCGGTGACCTGATGGCCGTGCTCCGCGGGCACGGCGGGTACGGCGGGGCCTTCGCCGTCGATCCCGTCTTCACCCCGGACGGCTCCTACCTCGTGTCCGGCGGCTGGGACGGGACCGTGCGCCTGTGGGACATGAGGCCGATCGAACGCAACGGTGTGCTGCGCGGCCACGACAGCTTCGTCTACGACGTCGCCTTTCACCCCGACGGCGAACAGGTGGCCTCGGCGGCGTGGGACGGCACCGTGCGCCTCTGGGACGCCACCACCGGCCGGCAGATGGGGTGCCTGGAGCACACGGCCTCGAAGCAGAAGAACCACCCCATCTCCTCCGTGGCTTACAGCCGCGACGGCCGTCAAATCGTCACGGTGTACCGAAACTTCGGCGTTACCCTCTGGGATGCGACGACTGCCAAGCGGCAACAGGTATGGCGGATCGCCGTGGGTTACTGGGGGGCCGATAGCCGGGCCGTTCTGAACCCGGCGGGGACCCTGGTGGCGGCGGGCTCGTTCGGGGGGCCGGTGCATCTCTGGGACGCGGCCACGGGGCAGCCGGTCGCCACGCTCGAGGGGCACAAGAGGTGCTCCACCGACGTGGCCTTCCGCCCCGACGGCGCCCAGCTCGCCACGGCCGGGGAAGATGGCACGGTCCGCCTCTGGGATGCCGCCACGCACGAGCCGCTGGCCGTCCTGCGCGGTCACAGCGACTGCGTCTGGCGAGTCGCCTACAGCGCCGATGGCACCCTGCTGGCGTCCGGTTCCGCCGACAAGACGATTCGGCTGTGGGACCCCCGGACGTACCGGGAAGTGGCGGTGATTCCGATGGGGAGCGTCGTGTACGGGGTGGCGTTCAACCCCGCCGGCAAGCGCCTGGCCGCCGGCTGCGCCGACAACACCATCCGCCTCCTCGATGTTGCCAAGCGCCAGGAGGTGGCGGAGCTGCGCGGCCACAGCGACTATGTGCATGCCGTCGCCTGGAGTCCCGACGGCACGCGGCTGGTCTCCGGCTCCGGCGACGGCACGGTACGCCTCTGGGACAGCCTGCCGATCCAGGAACGGGCGCGGCCCCGGTAGGTCAGGCTTTCCAGCCTGACCGATCGCAGGCGTCAGGCTGGAAAACCTGACCTGCGCGCCGCCCGACACCCTTCCCAAATACCTCGAAGGTGACATCACTCGTCATGCTAAGAGCCGCCGGACAAAACCCTGAGCGATGCCGGCGACCTTAGCCCGAAGCGCCAGCGAGGCAAGTGGTTGCGTCCGTCCCTCACTGGCGCTTCGGGCTAAGGT
>Ga0306920_100000063_pt1 | contig 144009 bp, 133 predicted proteins | sample flu12Cox44000170_FD_204666 | JGI IMG/M metagenome (GOLD analysis project Ga0306920, IMG submission 204666) | Lab enrichment of tropical soil microbial communities from Luquillo Experimental Forest, Puerto Rico - flux4day.12C.oxic.44.000.170 (v2)... | ecosystem: Environmental > Terrestrial >...
TCAAGTTCGTATTTTCGAATTAGGAGGCAGAGTTGGTCGCGCAACCGCGGGTGACCATTCTTTGAACCATTCGAAGCGCACGACTTACTTGGCCCCGTTTGATTATCAGAGGGACTCGGTGCGGGGGATAGCCATCTCAGCTCTTCAACCGAGCAGAGCCCGATTCCATAGGCCTTGCGCAAAGCCCGATTGACCGCACGGGTCTCAGCGACCCGTAGTTCACAACCGCGCACAAGGGAAGAAGTGTTCGAGGGATCGGCGTCGCCGTAGCCCACAAAGCGATTTCGTCCACGAGACGTGCGAACATGAGCCTTGAAGACCCAACGGTTTGCATCTGGATCGCAAAGTTCGCGGACCGCAGCGACTTGGATGGCTGAACAGCGATTACGTTGGGCCAAACGGAGTAGACCCGCATGGGTGACATACCATTTCCCGTCCAGGTACAGGAGGTCGCCAAGGGCCATAGAAAATCCAAAATTGGCCGTTAAATCTCGCAAGTTGTACAGCGCAGTTGTTCCCAGAGATCCCGCAACAGAGCGTTTCGCGAGTCTCACATTCAGTCGAACCAAGGCGTCTACGTCATGACCCGGGGTACCACGTCCTGTTCCTTTGTCGGCTGAAAAGTGTGTTGAATTAACGGAAAGGCGCGACTTGGTTTTCATTGTCTTTCCCCTCGATCTCGATATTAACAGCAAGTCTTGCTGTTTGTCAAGTCGGTGATAGACGAAGAGAGGCAGCGTTTGGCTCGTTACGAAAGGTATTACGAGATGCGACGGTTTTCAGGATGCAAACAGGTTTTCTTCGAAGGCCTCATAAATTTGAGGCACATAAGGATTGAAGATCTGCGTCGCGGATGTTTTTTTGAAAAATTAATGTCGTTGACAGGAGGCGCTGAAATTTTGCCGTTTGATGAAAGCAAATCAGTACTTCTTCTTGGGCGGACGCCCACCCTTAAATTTCTTGCGCATAGCTGCGATCTTCTTGAAATATTCTGCCCCGCGCTTGGCGGTCCTATTCCCACCGATCTGCCCCGCGCGTCTTACAATCAGGTTATCCGGAACAGGTTTGCCGCAGTGTGGACATCTGAGCACGAATGCAGCCTAGAAACGACTGGCTGTTTTGTCAATCGAGAGTCGATCGCCTGTTGCGAAGACAGTGATAAGCAGGGATGAGATTACTGGAGACCTCGCGTGTCTCGGTGTTGGCAGCCGCTACGACGACCAAATTGGACAGGGGATGAGAAAATTTCCCGATAGTAATCGGGACTGGTGCTTCGGCGGGACGCGATCCTCTGGCGTTGTTTATTGTGACCAAGGCAAAGGGGAAGGCGTGCTCATGATTGCCCGCGGCGCGCACTTGCGCGAAGCCCTTCGTCCCCCGAATGTTCCAAGTCAACCGTTTTCCCCTTGTGCCAGCGAAAAGGGGCAAACGGTAGGCAGACCGGGGTCGGGGTTTGGGATCGTGGTTCTGGAAAAGCCCTCCCACCACAAGCTCCAAGCACGTTTGTTGCCCAAAATGTAGCTATCTCGACCGCATGCTGAAATTTATTTTTACTTTTTCTGCGAATTGCTGCCCGAAAGCAGAGGGAAATCTGTATAACGTAAGTAGGGGTATTGGCGCTTCTGCTAATAAACTGGCGAGAAAGCGTCAGTGCCGGCCCATTTGCTGTCAGGGACAACTCCCTGCGCAATAGGGAAATTTGACGGCCTAAAACACCGTCAGTAACGCGAAAAATCACAAGCATAGGGCCTGGTACGGGTGTGTTCAGTCGCATCTAAATCGCCACTGATTGACGATGAGTCGGCTTGGCCACGGAATGGATTTCCAAACCGGCAACAGAACGCACACATCTTTAAAGGAGAGCGGATGAAGACTTCAACGGAACTGATTCAAGAACTTGACTCAATGACAAAGCGATTCGGGCACGCACTACTCGTTATTGGTTTTGCGAAAAAGAATCGTGTGGTCGGAATGGAATTTCCGAAAGTACGGCTGCAGCGACTCGAGGAATGTTTGAGCAAGGGCGGGGTGCCAATTGCTGTCGTGGGTCGGCAACAAATCAGGGGGGTACCACGGTTTTATTCTCGTCTATTTGACGAGGTCGCGCAGGAGGTTTGGGCTGAACTATTCATGATCACCTTCATCGATCGCTTGTATCACTCCGATCCCGGTGTGATGCCCACGGATTTGGGAATAAGCGTGTTTCAGCGCTTGCTGCGACGGGGAAAAGCACAGAAACGATACGCTTTCGGAGTTCGGAAAGGGGGAAAGCATGTCGAAAGCAGGCACACTTAAGTGCAAGAAGCGGCGTGCTGAAGCAGGTTGAAGAGAGACGCAAGGATGGCCTGTGCTTCGGGGGCAGCATGACCGTGACTTTTACTGGTGTTGGTATCGGCGCGACGAAGTCTACAGAAGAGCGAGAGGCTGCCGAGGAAATAATTGGACAGCGCTGCGACGAGCGGCAAGCTGAAGGCGTGGCTACACGATCACGGCATGGCAGTAACACAGTCCTGCGCAACGCCATCTCGACAAGTTTCTTAGAGACTCCAAGTTTTTCTTCCCACTGCATCACATAGGGGAAAATGAATATGCCTCTGCATGTGGTGAGTTTTTAGATTCTGTTCTATGGATTGACTGTAAAGAGCGTGCCTTTTGTGCTTCATTGGGTTGTTTGTTTTCGATGCGATGGTATCCGAACCCGTTCAGAACGCATTGCAAGCCATTGAATCCGGTGCGTCACGTCGCATCTGTTTCCTACCGCTGGGAGGCGGGTCGCCTATTCGGGAATCGTGGTTATCGCTATTATCCCCACAGCGGCGGCTGAATAGCGAGGAGTGCAATCAGTGTCGCGTTGCTCAAACCAGGAGCACTGAAGTGGCGCAGCCTCCACGCGGAGACTTGCAAGCGAACGCCCAATAAATACCGGTAGGAGAGAGAATTTGGAGGAACAACCAATGTCGCACCCGGACGGTCATTCCGCTACGATTACCTCATCCCCAATCACGACGGCCGGCGAAGTCTTCGCCGACGGTTCGATGATCGAGCTAATCGGGGGTGCGCATACTGCGCATACGCAACTAATGCTTTGGGATGGCTCGAAGGACATCATTGCGCCGGCCATCGAGCACAACGGCCAGGCCTATAAGCCGGCACCGATCGAGAAGAGCGTCCTGCAGGAATTGATGCTCCCGAAGCGACGTTCTCCCCACGGAACCACACGAGAGTTTCTGCTGGAAACTTGCGCACTCATTGCGAATCTTGTCGGGTTGGACAAAAAGTCTGCATCCCTCGCAGCTCGAATCGCGCTTTGCAGCGCAATCGTTGACGCCGTTTCAGTTGCGCCGGTCCTCGTGATCGCAGGGCCTGACATCACGCGGGCAAATCGCCTCGTTAGCGTGCTGCGCTGTTTGTGCCGGCATTCTGTCCTTCTGACGAGTGTTACGCCAGCGAGTTTCTGCTCACTGGCGAACGGCGCTCGATACACGTTTTTGATCAGCCAGGCGAATATCAGCGAGAAGTTGCAAAAACTGCTCGACGACGCGAGTAGAAACGATCGGAAGATTCCGTTCCGCGGCCGCCTCCTGGATCTGTTTGGCGTCCAGGTGATCCAAAGCGAATCCGTTTTCGCCGATGATCCTTGGCCGCTTCGCTCGATCCGGATTGCGATGGTTCCGACCGAAACTGCTTTGCCCGCTTTCGATCAGAATGCACAGCGGCTAGTCGCGACAGAATTTCAGGCTAAGCTGCTGAGTTTTCGTCGCACAAACCTCGCTGCTGCCCAACGACTGGACTTCGATGCATCAAAGTTCAGCCTCGGGCTGCGGGATCTCGCTCGCAGTCTGGCCGCAGCGACGCCGGACGATGTCGAATTGCAGGCCGAGGTGTTCGAGCTGCTGCGAGAAGAGGACGCGGAAAGTCGCTCAGCTCGGTGGATCGATTTAAGCGTGATCGCAGTCGAGGCGGTGCTGGTCGCTTGTCGCGAATCATCGGGCAAAGCTGTCTACGTTTCCGAACTTTCGAACATCGCCCAAGCACTCTTAAAGGGACGCGGAGAGGATTCGACAATCGATCCAGGTGCTTTTGGGAAGCGCCTCAAGCTCCTGGGCTTCGTTACCGAACCGCGCGACGCTAAGGGCAAGAAGTTGCGATTGACCGAAGCTGTCCGCGACCGTGCGCTGCAGCTCGCTCGTGATTTGGACATTCCTGAGGCTGAGAAACCAGAGCGACCTGAAGTCAGCCTGTAGAGGATAAGAGAAGAGGAATTGAAGCATCGCGATGTAGCCTGTGTATGTTGTGTATGTGGAATTCTCTATCTGCAAAAGGTGGATTTCTTCGGGCGACCTGATTTCGAGGAATACCCGCGGACAATGGGTTGAGAGAGATGAAAAACGAAGGATTTGATCAACTGGCCTATGCGCGACGAATTCGGAGAGCCGGTCGTCCCATCCACATTCCCGAAGATGACGGCGAAGTCCGTTACATTCCTGCCTATGCTTTGCGAGTCTATCAAACAGGAGGGATCATCGAAAGCACCGCGTTCGATTTGGGCGCGGGCACTGGATTCAAAATCAATCTCGTCATCACTTCGCGGGTATCGGGGTTCGCCGTATCCCATATCGAGCTCGAGCTACCGTGGAAGCACACTCATATCCAATGGCTCGAAGACCCCAAAGTGATCGATGGTCCATCACGGTGCTACCGCTTCTTTGGCAACCAGACTCTCGAGTTTGGGAGAAATCTCGTTCTAAACCATCGCCTAAAGCTGACACAACGATTTTCAGCAGGAGAATCGGCGGTGGGTTCTTTACTGGGCCTCGGGTCCGAGCCCATCCCGGAAGAGTATCATCACGGAAAAATGATTCCGGCTTTCGTGGTCATTTATGATCAATTTGCGCGAATGTGCCAAGTTACGATTGAACTTTGGGCCGATCGAAGCACGAGTATCCGGCCAGCGCGATCGGATACAATGCTGAAGGGAAAACTGCTCGATAAACGCGATCCAATTGTCCCGTACTCAATTCTCGAACCAACCATCTTGTCACCAGAGCAGGCCACACAAGTCCCTGATAACCGTCGTTTGAATCATACAGGAGTACGTGGCAGGGAAGGACCTGATTGAACTTGCGCGCGAAGAAAAATCAAGCTGAGGAACTATTTTGCGAATTTTAAGAACGGCTCCCTTCAGACTGCTCGAATGGGGCGGAATCATCGAATCTATTTAGACCAACGGAGGACCAAAATCACCCAACCAGTGCTTATCGAAGACAGGGGCACTGAAGCCAGCGCCACCTGAACATCGTGAACATCGTGAACATTGCAGAATGGATGGGGTGCATAAACTAACGGCTTCTTGCTAATCCACGGCGACCAGCGCTTCAGCATTGCAGCGGCTACGGTTCAGTGAGAGGCCGTACAAACCGGATATGCCCCGGCTTTAGGCGAGCCCTGTGAATAAGCTACTGAGGAACTGCAGTTGATCGCGTCGTGCACTACCGCGGCTTCGATGGGATGGTTGGTGAACCTGTTAGGAGAGATGTTCCGTAGGCAGAGATAACGACATCAGCATTATTGTTAATAACGGTCCATCGATCTATCTGAGCATCGTTCTCCTAAGCCCGTGCGTGTATCTTCCTACCGAGTTCAAAACATCCGCACGGCTACAACGCCGCTAACAACCCCGCAATCAACGCCCCCCGCACCCCCAACTCCCTTACCGCCACATGCTCCCGCGAACTATGCGCTCCATCCCCCACAGCTCCCAGCCCATCCAGCGTCGGCACTCCCAGCGCCGCAGTAAAATTCCCATCCGAGCCCCCGCCAGTAGCAGCCTCGCCCATCGAAAGGCCCATCTCCGCCATCAATCCGCGCGCCACTCGGAACAATCCGCGCACACCAGCACTCCGCTCCAGCGGCGGGCGCATCCCTCCTATCTGCACTTCCACCCGCGCCCCGCGCAAAATCGGACGCAACCCGCGCAGCCCACGCTCGATCCGCGCCGCGTCCGCCAGCCTCGCAAATCGAATATCCACCTCAGCTCGCGCCCGCTCCGGCACCACGTTCGAAGTCGTTCCGCCGGCCACTACTGTCGCCTGCACCGTAATCCCGCGCACCCGGTCGTTCATCTTCACCAACCGCGCAATCTGCAGCGCCAGCTCGTGCACCGCATTCACGCCTTTCTCCGGCTCAATCCCCACATGCGCCGCCCGCCCGGTGACGGTAATCTCTGCCCCGCCCACGCCCTTCCTCTCCGTCTTCAGCCGCCCTTCACGCCCCAGCGACGGCTCGAGGACCAGCACCGCACTGCTCTTTCGCGCTTCGCTCTCAATCACCCGCCGCGAACTCTCGCTCCCAATCTCTTCATCCGAGGTCCACAAGAACACCACGCGCTTCCGCGGCCACATGCCAACCGCCCGCAGCGCGTCCACCGCGGCAAGCGCCAGCACCAACCCGCCCTTCATATCGAACGTCCCTGGTCCCCATGCCATTCCTCCCTTCACCCGAAATGGCATCTTCGCAATCGTCCCAATCGGATACACCGTATCCAGATGTCCAAGCACAAGAATCTGCCCGTCGCTCTTGCCATCCGCGCGCGGCCATTCGATTCGCAAATGATTTCCGCGCAGGCGCTGCCGCAAGATTTTCACCTTCGCCCCGCGCCGCCTCCACTCCCGTGCCGCCATCGCCCCAAACTGGTCCACCGCCGCCTTGTCGTGGCTGGGCGATTCACAGCGCACAAATCGGCCCAGCAAACGCACCATCTCGCCCTCGCGCTTCCGCGCCTCCCGCAACAAATCCCGCATCGCTAATCTCTGCGTCGTCATCGCGCCGCCATCCTATCAGCCGCTCCGAAATTGCGCCACGCGGTCTGCTGTTATTCCTTCGTTCTACAGAATTATGTCCAGACGCTCTACTGCGGCGAATCTGGCCCGGCTTGATTCTCCACTGAAAGTGCTTCATATAAGTGTGGGGACTTCTATGAAACCTTTGATCTTTAGTCTTTTGTTCCTTGCTTTCTGTTTTGCGGTTGGCGGTGCCAGCGCGCGGCAGTCCGCTTGGCAGCCGTCTCCGGGACATACGCAAGTACCGATATGGCCGGCGCCGCCGCCTGATGCCCAGCCTGTCGCAGGTCCGGAGCTCGCCAAGACGACAGGGAAGGAGTTCCTAGTTGCCGGGAAGCCGGCGATGGGCGTGAGCAACGTGTCGCAGCCGACAATGACAGTCTATTCGCCAAATGGAAAGAATACAGGCGCTGCCATTGTTGCATTCCCAGGCGGAGGTTACCTGGACCTGGCTATCGATCTGGAAGGCACGGAGGTCTGCGACTGGCTGACGACCAAGGGGATCACCTGCGTGCTCTTGAAGTACCGCGTGCCTGGTAACGAAGGTTATTCCAAATCGGCGCCCTATCCCAAATCAGGTCTATCCGGAATCACCAATCGCCTTGGAAGATGCCCAGAGGACGATAGGGCTGGTGCGTTTGCACGCGGTGGACTTGCACATCGATCCGCACAAGATTGGTGTGCTTGGGTTTTCGTCCGGCGGGCATCTCTCGGCAGCGATCAGTACGCACTTTGATAAGCGTTTGTACCCGCCTGTAGATGCCGCCGACAAAGAGAGTTGCCGCCCGGATTTTGCGGTGGCTATTTATCCGGGGCATCTGTCGCTTTCCGCGGCGGAATGGGATGCTGGCCAGGGTGCCAGAAAGTTTGTGATTCGAAAGCCGCCCCATGAGACGGCCGCCGATAAACAATTTGGATTGAACCCCGATATTCCTGTCACCCGCCAGATGGCACCTACGTTTTTGCTCCAGGCCGAGGATGACCACGTGGACGACGTGAACGACTCGCTGGCTTACTACATTGCGCTGAAGAAGGCTGGCGTCCCCGTGGAGATGCATTTGTACGCGCAGGGCGGCCATGCCTTCGGGCTGCGCCGCACGAAGCTTCCGATAACTGGATGGCCTCAGTTGGTCGAAATGTGGCTGGTGACGATCGGGATGATTTCCGAGTAGGTGCTCGCTGGCGTTCCATGGCATAAACCGGTGGACAGCCGTGGTCGCAATTTTTGGGGCGTTATCATCCTGAGCGCAGCGAAGGATCTCAACCAACAATTCCTGCAACCAATCCGAATCGGACGCCCTCGACACGCCCCACGCCCGCCCCGCCCCCGATTCCCACTCCGTCACGTTTCGTATAGAATTATTCGCTTGTTCCTGGGCGCAGCTTCCGAGACAACTGTACGGTCAGGTACGCCGAAAGAAAGCAACCGGTGCGCACACCTCACATAAGAGGCCAACAATGATTCTCGACATCAACGCCATCCAAGCCATCCTCCCGCACCGCTACCCGTTTCTCCTCGTCGACGCGATCGAGGAAATGGAACGCTGGAAGCGCATCGTTGGAATCAAGAACGTCACCATCAACGAATATTTCTTCCAGGGACATTTTCCAGGCAAACCCATCATGCCCGGCGTGCTTATCATCGAATCCATGGCTCAGACCGGCGGCCTGCTCCTGCTGCAGGAAGTAAAAGACCGCGAGAAAAAGCTTCTCTACTTCGTCGCCATTGACGCGGCTCGCTTCCGTCGCCCTGTCGTCCCGGGCGATCAGCTGCGCATCGAAGTGGACGTTCTCGCCTGGCGCGGCACTTTCTGCAAGCTGCAGGGAAAAGCTTCCGTAGGAGGCGAACTCGCCGCCCAAGCCACGCTCATGTGCAAAATGGTGGACCTCGACGAAGTTCAACAGCCCGCGCCCGCTTCCGCCGAGAAGGCCCAATGAAGGCGCCATCGAAGCTAAACGCAGCGAGCTCGCCGAATGAGTGAAGTCGAATGAGCCAGCCGAATGTCTAAAATCGACTCGCGCGCTTCTGTCGCGCCTACCGCGCGCCTCGGCAACTGCGTCTCCATCGGCGCCTTCGCCGTGATCGGCGACGAGGTCGAGTTAGGCGAAGGCTGCGTCGTCGAATCGCACGCAATGGTGAAGGGCCCGGCGCGACTCGGGCGCCGAAACCACTTCTACCCCTTCAGCGTCGTCGGCGGCGACCCGCAGGATCTCACCTACAAAGGCGAGCGCGTCTCGCTCGAAGCAGGTGATGAAAACGAATTCCACGAATTCTCCACCGTGAATCGCGGCACCGTTAAAGGCGGCGGCACCACCCGCCTCGGCAGGAACAATCTGATCATGTCCTACGCACACATCGGCCACGACTCGCAAATCGGGAGCCACACGATTTTCGTCAATGGCGCCACGCTCGCTGGCCACGTCACCGTCGAGGACTATGCCACCATCGGCGCCTTCTGCCCCGTCCATCAGTTCTGCCGTATTGGCAAATATTCTTATATCGCCGCGCACACCGTCATCACCCAGGACGTTCCGCCTTTCTCCAAAATCGTCGCCCCGCGCGACACGAAATGCTACGGCGTGAATTCTGTCGGCCTCCAGCGCAACGGCTTTTCGCCAGACCGCATCGAGTCCATCGAGAAAGCGTACCGGCTGCTCCTCCGCTCCAAGCTCAACACCACCCAGGCGCTCGAACAAATGCGTGGAACCCTTTCCGCATCCGAAGACGTCCAAACCCTTATCCGGTTTATCGAATCGACGGCCGAGCGCGGTCTCACCAAATAGGAATGCCAGCGAACGCAATACCGGAGAATTCTGAGCGTTGGGGACTCATCGCAGGTAACGGCGATTTTCCATTCCTCGTTTTGGAAGGTGCGCGCAGCCGCGGCATCGAGATGGCCGTCATCGCGATTCGCGAAGAAGCGTCGCCCGCGATCGAGCAAGCTGCCGCGCGCGTGCACTGGGTAAGCTTAGGAGAATTGAGCCGGACGATTGAGCTATTGCATCAGGAGGGTGTGAAACATGCAGTGATGGCGGGGCAAGTGAAGCACAATAAAATATTCAGCTCGATCCGCCCCGATTGGCGGCTGGCAAAGCTGCTAGTCTCGCTTCCGGCGAAAAATACCGATTCGCTGATTGGAGCTGTGGCGCGCGTGCTCGAAGGCGAGGGCATCCAGCTCGTGGACTCCACGAAATTTCTCGGCTCGCTTGTGCCGGAGGTAGGAATCCTCACGCGCCGCTCGCCGGACGTGTCGGAAGTCGCAGATATCGCCTATGGCCGCGAAGTCGCGCAGAAAATCGCCGCGCTTGATCTCGGCCAGACAATCGTCGTCCGCGATCGCGCTTGCATTGCCGTTGAAGCCATGGAGGGAACGGACGAGGCCATCGAACGCGCCGCCCGCATCGCCGGCGGCCAACGCCTGGTCGTCATCAAAGTCAGCAAGCCCTCGCAGGATATGCGCTTCGATGTTCCCGTCGTAGGCCCCAAGACTATCGAAGTCATGCGCCGCTCGAACGCCACCGCTCTCGCCGTCGACGCCGGAAGGACGCTGCTTTTCGACCGCGACCGGCTGATGCAAGCGGCCGACGATTTCAGCATCGCAATTCAGGCCTTCGCTCCGGCGAAAGCCGCCGCAACCGAATTGCCGGTTCTTGAGGCAAAAAGGAAACCTTGAGCGAGAAACCCATCCGCGTAGCGGTCGTCGGCGCCGGCGATTTCGGGCGCAACCACATTCGCGTCTGGCGCGAAATCGAGGGCGCTGAGCTCGTCGGCATCGTTGATACCAACTCCGAACGGGCTCAAAAAGTCGCTTTGGAATTCGGCACCCGCGTTCTTCGTGACCTCGACGCGCTTACGTCCGATGGCATTGACGCCCTCAGCCTCGCCGTCCCCACCAACGAACACGCGCGCATCGGCTCCCGCATCCTCGCCGCCGGAATTGACGTGCTTGTCGAAAAGCCCATCGCCGCATCGCTCGAAGAAGCCGACGCTCTCATCGCCGCCGCGAAGCGTAACCGCGCCATTCTCCAGGTCGGCCACGTCGAGCGCTTCAACCCCGCCGTCGTCGCCGTCGGAAAGATCGTCTCGCGCCCGATGTTTTTCGAAGTCCATCGCCTCGGCATCTTTTCGCCGCGCAGCCTCGATATCGACGTCGTTTACGACGTGATGATCCACGACCTCGATATCCTGCTCTCGCTCGTCAACGCGCCCGTCGTTGATCTCAAAGCCGTCGGCATCCCCGTCATCAGCGACAAAGTGGACATCGCCCACGCCCGCGTCGAATTCGAAACCGGCACGGTCGCCAACCTCACTGCCAGCCGCGTCTCTACCGAACGGGTCCGCAAGATGCGCTTCTTCCAGGAACACGAATACGTCTCGCTCGATTTCACGCGCCAGGATGTTCTCCGCGTCCGCGTCGAAGCAAGCAACGCGTCGGCTCCAAGCCAAGAAAATAGCGCCCAGCCAAAAATCGGCTTCGAAAAACTTCCCACCGCGCCCGAAGAACCCCTTCGCGCCGAGCTTCGTTCCTTCCTCGAATCCGTGCGCAAGCGCAAGCAGCCAATCGTCGATGGCGCCGCCGGCCGCCGCGCTCTCGAGCTAGCCGACCGGGTGATGTCGGGCATCCTCGAACACGCCCGGCACGTCCAACTATCCAGCTTCGCTCCACAGGACGCCCGATGATCGCCCGAATATTGGTTCCCAGAGACGTGCGCCCGCTCACCGAGGAGGAAGCGAAGAAGCAAAAGCCGCCCGCGCGCTTCGAAACTTACATGGACGACCGCATGGTCGTCCCCTCCGGCCTCTCCGATGCGCCGCCGCTCAACGGAAAATCCAGCATCCCGAGCCACCTTCCTCTGGGTGTGCTCGTTGATCGCGCCCTGGTCCCGCGCGATATCGCCCCGAAGCCTTTCGACCTGAAACCAATCACCGACTACGTGCCCGTCGCCGTCATGGATCCGCGCGTCGTCGTTCCCGTCTACGTCGAGCCGCCCGACGCGGAAGAAATCGCGCGCTTCGATATTCCGCCCGAGATGACGCCGGAGCTTCGCGAAGTCATCCAGCCCGACATCTTTACGACCGGCGACGCGAACCTCCTCATCGAGCCTCAGGCCAAAAAAGATGCGAAGTGGGACGCCATCACACGCGCCGCTTCCGTCGCCGTCCACATCGGCTTGATTATTTTCATAATTTTCATCCCCAAAATGTTTCCGCCCCACATACCCACGACGAAGGAAATCGAGCTCGCCAGCAAGAGCCTCGGCATCACCTATATTCCCGTCGACGCAATTCCATCCGCTCCTCCCGGTCCGCCGGGTCCGAAAGTGAAGATCAGCCCCAAAGTGCTGAACAAAGTCGCGCCGCCGCGTCCTGAAACGCACGCGCCGATCGCGCCGCCTTCGATTCCCAAGCCCGAGCTGCCCAAGCCCGAGCTGCCCTCCGCGCCCACGCCGCACACGGCTGTGAATCAGCCGTCCGTCAGCGTCCCCGTACAACCCACGCCGACACCCTCGCAAGTTTTGCCTGTGCCGCCGTCTCAGCCCGGCCATCTGAATTTGAATTTGCCTAACTCCTCGCCCGGCAAACAGCTGCAGAGCCAGATTCAGGATCAGATCCAGCGCGGTGGGGGTGGCACTGTGTACAACCCCGGCGCGGGTGGTGGTGGTGGCGGAGGAGGCGGTGGCGGACGCGGCGGCATGCAAGGCATGCAGCCTGGCGTCTCGATTCTCTCCGACACACAGGGCGTTGACTTCAACAGCTACCTTCAGCGTTTGCTCGCCACCGTCAAGCGCAACTGGTACACCGTGATGCCCGAGTCGGCCCTCATGGGCGATCGGGGCATCGTGATGCTCACCTTCAAAATCAATCGCGACGGCAGCGTCCCGCCGCAGGATCCAAACCTCGAGCGCACCTCCGGCAAGCAGCCGCTCGATACGGCGGCGCTCTCCTCCATCCGCACCTCAAGCCCCTTCGAGCCACTGCCCCCGCAGTTCAAAGGCGACTTCATCGAGCTGCGTTTCATCTACTTCTACAATATCCCGCCGGACTCGGTGCCCACCCGCTAGCTTCTTCTTTTGTACCGCGTCTCGCCGGTGCCGTTGACTTTGTTTTCAGTCTTCTTTACGACCGGCGCTCTTGCTCGTGTTTTCCTCCTTTGTACCGCTGGTCTCCGGTTCATCCTGAGGAACGAAGGGCCGGCGTCCTTGCCGTTGCCTTTTCAGTTCTATTTTCCCATTTTCCTCTTCCCGCTCGACTGTGCGACAGTAACCTCGCCGTGAACCTCAACCGCACTCAAATCCTCGGGGCCCTGATCCTCGCCGCCATCGCGCTCGCCATCCTTACTAGTGCGCTGAAGACTCGCGCACTAAGCTGACATGAACGCCGCCGCGCCCGCCCGCCTCATCGTCATCCTCGGCCCCACCGCCTCCGGCAAATCCGCGCTCGCCATCGAACTCGCCCGGCGGCTGGGCGGCGAAATCCTCGTCTGCGATTCAACTCAGGTTTATCGTCACTTCGACATCGGTACCGCCAAGGTCCCCCTGCGCGAACAGAGCGGCATCCCGCATCACCTCGTCGACCTCGTCGAGCCGGACGAAATCTTCGCCGCCGGCGACTACCGCCGCCGAGCTCTCCTCGCCCTCGACGATCTCCGCCGCCGCTCGACACTCCCCATCCTCGCCGCCGGCACAGGACTCTATCTGCGCGCCCTTCTCGAAGGCCTCGCCGACGCGCCGACCCGCTCGGAAGAACTTCGCGATCGCCTCCGCCGCAGCGCCGAAAAGCGCGGCTCGACGCACCTGCACAAAATCCTCGCCCGCCTCGACCCCGCCTCCGCCGCCCGCATCGCCCCGCGCGACTCGCAAAAAATCATCCGCGCCATCGAGATGCGCATCCTCGCCGGAAAGCCCGTGGCCGAGATTTTCCGCGCCAGCCGCGCCACCTCGCCGGATGACGAGCATCGCGAAGTGCGCACAAACGCCCTCGAAGGCTACGCGATCACGAAGATAGGCCTCGCGCCGCCGCGCCCCGCCCTCTACGCGCGCATCGATGCCCGCGTCAACGAAATGCTCGCCGCCGGCTGGCTCGACGAAGTCCGCACTCTTGTCTCGCGCGGCATTGCTCCTGATGCGAAGCCGTTCCAGTTCATCGGCTACTCCGACCTGCGCGCCCACCTCGAAGGCCGCCTCTCTCTCGACGCTGCTGTCGCGAACATCCAGCAGTCCACGCGCCGCTTCGCCAAGCGCCAGCTCACCTGGTTCCGCCGCGAGCCGCATGTTCACTGGCTCGAATCCTTCGGCGACAACCCCGAAACCGCAGCCGCCGCATTGCGTATCCCAGGTGGGATTCCATCTTTGTAGGCCGCGGTTTCAACTGCGGCAAAACTGCAAAATGGGCTTTAGCCCCTGGAGAGATTCTCACGCGCCCGCCGCCGCAGGCGGAGCAGCCTGCGCGGTCTGCCGTTCAATCACCGCGCACATCGCCGCCAGCGCCCCCACGCTGCCGCTGTGCGCTTCATAAGCCACATAGCCATCCGGCCGCACCAGCGTAATTCCCGGCCTCTGCGACGTCCTCAGTTCCATCACATCCGCGAACGCTTTGCACAATTCGCCCGCAGCTTCCGTGATGGACGAGTCCTTCTCGCCAATCATCAACAGAAACCGGCTGCGAATTCTCTGGCCGCCGCGCATCGAATCATCGAAGTAGCGTTTTCCCGGTCCCTCCACGATCGGGCTTCGCGGGTAGGCGATCCCGAGTTCGGAAAGCCGCTCGACGAAAGCGTGCTGAAATGGCGCCAGATGCGACGCCATCGGAATGATTGTGTTGCGCAACGTCTGCACCAGCTTGTTCGGTGTCCCCAGCACTTTCGTCAGCGTATCGGTGGTTTCGATCACGTTCCTGATCACCGGAATCCGCTCGGCGCTATAGCTGTCGAGCAGCTCCTCGTTGCCATGCCCGCGCAGAAAAAGATCCAGCTTCCAGGCCAGATTCCACACATCCTGCAATCCCGTATTCATACCTTGCCCGCCAAACGGGCTGTGAATGTGCGCGGCATCGCCGGCCACGAAAAAACGTCCCTGCCGCAGCCGCGCCACGTGCCGGTGATGAATGCGAAAATAGGTGCTCCAGTGCAGCGAAAGCGCCTCGATGCCGTTAGGAGCGCGGTCGGCGAGAATCTTCTTCACGAGTTCGAGCGAGGGCGCATCTCCCTCGGGCTGATCGATCGTGGCCACAATGCGCCGCCGCGTCGCGCTCATAGGAAAGATGGCCACCGGCCCGAGTTCGCTGGGGCATAGCTGCAACTCATCGGCGGGCAGCGCGTCATTCGTCTCTACGTCCGCCAGCACGAACGAGTCGGGATATTCCGCTCCCTCAAAAGGAATGTTCAGCAGATGCCGCACCGCGCTGTGCGCGCCATCGCAGCCGATCACGAACGAAGCCGTAAGTTTCGCCGTCTGGCCGCTGCGTTCGAGCGTCACGTCCACGCGATCGTCCAGTGGTTGGCCGGAAACGAATTTCGTGTCGTACTCCACGCTTCCGCCTCTGCACCGCAGCTGCTCGACGAGCAGCTTCTCGGTCACATCCTGCGGAACCATGGCTACGAATTGGTAAGGTGTTTCGTCAGGTTCGAATCTCATGTGCGCCAGCGTGCGTCCATGGGTCACGATTGTTACCGACGTCACGCGATTCGCCGCCGCAAGAAACGGCGCTGCAACGCCCGCCATGTCGAAGATTTCAAGCGTGCGCGGGAAAATTGCCAGCGCCTTGGAATGTTGCGATTGCGAGGAGTTTTCCTCCACCAGCCTCCAGCGCAGCCCGCGCCGCGCGAACTCATTGGCCAGAAAAAGCCCCACAGGCCCGGCTCCCACAATCAAAATATCGGTGTCGATTACGCCCTTACCCATAGGGAATTCTCCTGACTTCAAGAATTGTGTCGGGTTGAAAGATGACCGCGCGACTGGAAGCAGTCGTCAGGCTGGGAAAAAACATAAGCCGCAAGCGAGAGCGCAGGGCCGCGCCACATAATTGCAGGCTACCATTTCCCGGGGCTATACCGCCGCGGATTAGAAATTTTTGCATTATAGGCAGAAGTTAACGTAGCTCACCTCTTCAGAGGTGAGGTGTTCTGGTTTTATGAGGTTTTGATGATTCCGAGCAAAAACCTCGGGTCTGAAGACCCGAGCTACATTAGAATCGCGGCGTGTCGCGCCTCCGTCGAATTGAAGTTGCCGGCCGCTATTTCTTCATTACCACAAATCTCCTGCGGCACACTCAACCGCTCCCTCCGCCGGAACGTGACATCTGTCTTGAGCAAATCGACCGCGCTCGTTCCAAGCACAGGTTTGCAATGTTTGCTTATGTTGTGATGCCCAATCACATCCACCTTCTGGTCTGGACTCTGGAGTCGCTGCTGCCAAAGTTGATGCAGCGCTGCGTTCGAAGCACGGGCCCATCTGGCAGGAGCGATATTTTGATTTCATTCTTCGCCGCGCTGGTGATTTCGGCAAGAAACTTGAATACATCCACGCGAATCCAGTGGAAGCAGCCCTTGTGGGTCGACCCGAGGATTGGAAATGGTCCAGCGCCGTGTTCTACATCAAGAAAGAGCGTTCTCGTGCGGCCAGATCTCTTTGCAGTCCCATCGGACCCTAATGAGCCTCTATGGCCCGCGCCGTGGCGTTGAAGAACGAGGTCCGTATCACTACAAAAGTTGGTCCGCCCAGCAACTTTCTCGCGCGCCGGCTGGCCAAAATCCCCTCGACGTCCTGCAAAGTCAATTCGTCTGAGGCGCGACATCGAGGGATTTCAATGTAGCTCGGGTCTTCAGACCCGAGACTTTTGACTCTTGCTCGGCAGTCATTTTACCAACAAAAGCATTTTGCCGTCTCTAGCGCAGACCATCCAACGTAGCACCGGCGGATCAGAGCCTATCTCTAGAGAGGTGAGCTGCATTTCAACTAACACATCACATCTCCCTCGCGTCGACGCGCTTGCCTTCAGACAAGCGGACGAGGCTTTCCAGATGCTTGACGGCGGCTGAGCACAGCTATATCGTCCGGATGAGGCGAACCGTTGGCATCACCTGCACCAATTCGCGCACCGAAGGCTGCGCCGCTCGGGCGCGCTGACTGGATACGGGCGGCCTTTGCGCGGCTCGCACAGGATGGGATTGATGCGGTGCGCGTCGAAGTGCTGGCGCGCGATTTGCACGTGAGCAAGGGCAGCTTCTACTGGCATTTTCGCGATCGCGATGAGCTGGCGGGGGCGATGCTCGAGCAATGGGATGAGGATGAATCAGCTTGGGTCGAGACGGCGGCGGACGAGCGCAGCGCGGCGGCGCGTTGGGCGGAGCTGGTCAAGCATCTGACCGATGACGCGCACAGTCGGCCCGAGGCGGCATTGCGGGACTGGGCGCGTCGCGATCCGCGGGTGGCCGAGCGGGCGCGCGAGATCGAACGCAAGCGGCGAGGATACGTTGCCGAGGTGCTTGAGGACGTGGGATTTACGGTCCGAGCAGCGGAGGCGTGGTCGGAGATGGGCTTGCTGGTCTGCCTGGGCTGGGTGGACCGGGCGACCCGCGACCCGGAATTCCGCAGCGCACCGAAGCGCGGCCTGGGCGATTTCTTGTCAGAGCTGGTCCTGGCGGCGTCGGCAAGGTCGGGCGGGGGCAGGTAAGTTCAACGCCCAAACATCGTTCCTGATTTCTATCTCGGTTCCTCAGTGCCTCGGTGGCTAAGACTTTCCGATTGCGCGCCAAAACTGCTTTTTGCGGCAACCTCCTTGCTGCACTTACAGCGCCAATTTTTGTCCAATTGCCCAAAACGTAGAATGTTCGCGAGGGCTTGCTAAGGACGGTATAATAAAAATACGAATGAGAGTGGACACCCCCAGGTTTCGGCCGAGCCAGGATATCGCCTCCGCATGAAAACACCGCAAGAGCTGGACAATCGGGAACGAGTGTTGCTTGTCGGCGTGGGGCTGAAGAAATCGCTGCGCGGGCGCATGGGCGATCCCACGTCTGCGGGCCGCGATTCGCTCGAAGAGCTCACGGAGCTCGCCGAAAGCGCGGGCGCGAAAATCGAAGGTTCGCTGCTGCAAGTGCGCGAAGCGCTCGATCCCGCGACGCTTGTGGGGCGCGGCAAACTCGACGAAATTCGCATGGAAGCGGAGATGCGGCACGTGCCGCTGGTGATTGTGGATCACAATCTCACGCCCGTGCAGCTGCGCAATATGGAGAAGGGGATCGGGCGGCGCGTGATTGACCGCACGCAGTTGATCCTGGATATTTTTGCGACGCATGCGCGGACGCGCGAAGGCCAGCTGCAAGTGGAGCTGGCGCAATTGAATTATCTGCTGCCCCGGCTCACCGGCAAGGGAGCAGAGCTTTCGCGGCTCGGCGGCGGAATCGGGACGCGCGGACCTGGCGAACAAAAACTCGAGACCGACCGGCGGCGTATTCGCAATCGCCTGGGGAAAATCAAAGAAGCGATTGAGACGGTTCGCCGCCAGCGAACCACGCGGCGGCGTGCGCGGCAGGCGGTCCCGCTCGGGATGATCGCGCTCGTGGGCTACACGAACGCGGGCAAGTCGACCCTCTTCAACGCGCTGACGCACGCCGAAGTGCTCACATCGCCGCAGATGTTTGCGACGCTCGACCCTACGATTCGCGCGGTGCGCCTGCCGTCGCGCCGCCGCGTGCTGCTGAGCGACACGGTAGGATTCCTGCGCGATTTGCCGCCGGACTTAATCGCCGCCTTTCGCGCGACGCTCGAAGAAGTGCAGGAGGCGGCACTTATCCTGCATGTCACTGATATTTCCAATCCGCATCACGCCGAGCAGGACGCCGAAGTTGAAAAGGTTCTCGATGATCTGGGCGTAAAGAATTCTCCCCGCGTCCACGTCTTCAACAAAATCGATCAGATTGATCCCGTGCAGCTTGCCAATTTTCAGAGTGCGAATGGGCACAACGAACAGAAAGCGTTTGCGTCCGCAGCGACCGGAGCAGGCCTGAAAGACTTGCTCGCGCGCATTGATACGGTGCTGCCCGGCGATCCTCTGGTTCGCGTGCAACTGAACGTGCCGCTGGCCAATGGCCGCGACTTAGCGATTATCCACGCATGTGGGCGAGTGCTCAATTCTGAGGTGCTGGACGGGCATATGAAGGTCGACGCAGAATTGCCGGAATCCGTCGCACGGCAATTGCAGGAGTTCGTGGCGGAGCCTCAAAGGCGAGGGGCGTAAAGTCCTATTACTAGTATCCCTTAGCGACTGCAGCCCTGGCGCGAACTGTGGAAATCATTGTGGAAAAGGGCCTGCTGAAAACGCGAAAACCTTTTTAATCGAGAGACTTATACGGATTCGCATATTTCGATATGCTCCGCTAAGTGATTCCATTTCTGCCAGTTAGTGGCGTAGCAGCGCCTGTCTTAGGGGAAATACCCACAGGCGCCGTCCGTTTTTCTTCGCAGACGAATTTGCACAGCGTTGCAGCATCTTGTTCGCTAACAGTCACTAGATACAGGATTTGCTGTATCGGGTCGTGGGCCTCCTCCGGCTTTATTTTCACTTCATATTTTCATTCCGCGACAGCGCTCGCCGTACCGTTGACTCACTTCGCAGCGAAGTTTATAGTGAATCGGAACCCACGGCTGGCGACCTCTTGGCGTCTGCCCAAGTGAGAGAATCTCGTGAGCGCGATGAACCTGCCGAACAGCCTGACCGTGCTCCGGATTTTTTTCGTTCCCCTTCTTGTTGTCGTCCTACTCACCCGCGAACCGAACTTTGATTTTTGGGGTTTGCCGATTCATTTCGAAGTGTGGGGCGTGTTGATTCTGTTGATGGCCGCCGCCACGGACGTGATGGACGGCTACATCGCGCGAAAGCGGCGCGAGATTACGACGCTGGGAATTCTGCTCGATCCAATCGCGGACAAGCTGCTGATTTCGGCCGCGTTTATTTCGCTGGTGGAGATGGGACTGGTTCCGGCCTGGATGGTGGTGATTATCATCGGGCGCGAATTTATTGTGGTGGGGCTGCGCGAGATTGCGTCGGTGGAAGGATTGGTGATTCCCGCGTCGCCGCTGGGCAAGACGAAAATGATTTTGCAGGTACTCGCGGGTTGCGCGGTGATCCTGACGGCGAAGTATACATCGCTGAAATTGCTCGGTACCGTGTTGATGTGGCTCGTGGTGTTGAGCGCGGTGGCCTCGGCGATTCACTACTTCCAGATGTTCTGGAGCCAGATTGATATACGCGTGCAGGAGCGGAGACGCGCGGTAATTCTTGTAAAGCCCGAAGAGAAGCACCAGGATGCTCCCACTCGCTGATTCAGCGAAGCAGGCCCTCCTCGATGTGGCAAGGCGAGCGGTGATTCTCGCCGTCGAACGCCGCGAAATACTGCAAGACCTTCCCGATGATCAAGAGCTGAAGCGGCCTGGGAACGCGTTCGTCACACTGCACAGGATGGGGCGCCTGCGGGGATGCGTCGGGCAGCTTGCGTCGAAGGAGCCGCTGGTTTCGGTGGTTGCCTATTGCGCAATGGCAGCGGCGCTGGATGACCCGCGTTTCGCTCCGATAACCGCAGCGGAAATCGATGGCCTTGCCATTGAGATTTCTGTACTTTCGCCGCTCGTGGAGATTTCCTGCGAACAGGTCGAACCAGGAAAACACGGTTTGATGGTTTCGCGAGGTGCAAGACGCGGGGTTCTACTGCCTCAGGTAGCCCGGCAATTCGGTTGGACAGCAGAGCGCTTTCTGGAAGAGACGTGCCTGAAGGCTGATCTCGAGCGCGACGACTGGAAGCAGCCGGGAACGCGGGTGCAAGGATTTACCGCCGAAATTTTCAGCGAAGCCGGATTCCACGCAGCCCAGCCACGCAACGAACGTGGGGAGCGAGCAAAATCAAACTACTCGACTTCGACGTAATCGCCCGCGTAAATCTGATGAAGGCTGAACGTAATTAGCACGCTCGAAGAATTGGGCGCAGCGCGCACCACCACACCCTCGCCGATCACTTCACGAGGCACGTTGTCCCATTGGTATTTGGCGGGAGCGCTTCCGTAGCCGTAAATATCAAAAGCAGCCCGCTTGGTCTGGTACGCCGTTTCGTGCTCGGTTCCCTGATAGCGGAAAATTCGGAAGTAATCGCCGACCTTTACTCCCTGCGAAGTGCCCAGGTTGACGTAGATGACGTCGTTGGTCCCGTCCAGGATCGCAAACTGCTTACCCGAAACCACCATCGCAACGGGTTTGCCGCTGGGCGGTGCGAAGCGGTCAAAATTAGCTTCCGACTTCAGAGGCGGCGCCGGGCGTTCGTTGAAAGGCAGCACGATATCGCCACGCTGGATGTAGTTGCAGGAATTCACGATCTGGGCGATGGAGACGTTCGGCTGCGCCACGACGACGCGCAAGCGGCCCTCGTCTTCCCACATGGTTCCGATTTTCTTGAGGATGGAGAACTGCCACTTGGTCCACTCGATATCGGTGGGATCGGTGACCGCCCGAATCACGGAAAATTCGTCACCCACTTTGACACCCTGGCTGGAGCCTTTATTGATGTAGACGTAGTTGCCTTCCTGGAACGTATTCTTATAGTTCGACTCTTCGCCGGTAATCACGTAGGTTTCGTGGGGGACGGACTCGCTCGTGATGGTTCCCGAGCAATAGATGTCGTCCAGAGTCGTGGAAGCGCCTCTATCCTGCGCGGCAATCGCGCCCCCGGACAGGGCCAAAATGAGACCAGCAAGGAAAATTTTCCCGCGCATAATGCTTGCTCCTTTGGACTACCGTGCGCCGACACATGGCGCCACCCGATAATGCGACCGTAACAAACGGGTATTGGAGCGTCAAGGCAAGGTCTGGTGCGCTTTACACATTCAGTAACGCATGGTAGAAGCCAGAACCCCCTGTACGGACGGACAGGTGATGCGAGGGCCGCGCGTGGACGCCGAACGCGCCCGGATGCAACGATAAACGGACAAAAATTGGCGATGCGGACAGGGTGGAAATGATTGGCGAATCGAAAATTTGCGCTGTGGTGGCGGCGGAGAGCGCTGCGGCGATGTGGCGGCAGCTCCAGCGAGCGCTTTCGCAGACGAAGACGATCGAATTGCGCCTCGATTGGCTGGCGAATGACGCCGAGATCGAGAAGTTTCTCGCCCGACTGGCGGCGAGCCGCCGGAGGCGAGCGGCCCGCGGAAGAGACGTAACAATAATCGTGACTTGCCGGCGACGCGAAGCGGGAGGCCGCTATCTCGGCACGATTGCCAAACAGCTTCGGCATCTCGGCGAGGCACTGAGAGTGGGATGCCAGTGGTTCGACCTTGAAATTGAATCGGCGTCGCGCTGCCCGGCGGAACTTATCGACGTGCTGCTTGGAGAAGGACGGCAAATCTGCTCCGCTCACTTCTTTCAGCGCGCGCCGAGAGATTTCAAGCCGGTCGCGGCCAAGCTGTGGGGTGTGAGGCCGGATGCGATCAAGATTGCTGCGCACTGTGAATCGCTTTCGGAGGCGCGGCGGGTGACGGCGATTGCACGCGGCCGACGGCGCGACGCGATTACAGTACCGATGGGCGACGTAGCGCTTCCGATGCGCGTTCTCGCATTACGCGAACGGGGGAACTTTGTTTACGCGCCGGTTGAAAACGCCACAGCTCCGGGTCAGGCACCGCTCAACGAGATGATAAATCTCTATCGCGCGAATCGCATTACCGGGCGGACTCGGGTGTTTGGCGTGATCGGGAATCCCATCAGCCATTCGCTCTCGCCCCAGCTTCAGAATGCCGGTTTCGACGCGCGCGGAATCGACGCTTTGTATTTGCCATTCCTCGTTCGCGACTTGAAAGATTTTTGCAATTCGATCGAGACGTTGCGGATGAAAGGATTCAGCGTTACTTTGCCGCATAAGCAGGCGATTCTTCGCTATCTCGATGATTGTGATGAACTCGCCGCCTCGATCGGAGCGGTGAATACGGTTTCCGTGCGGGCCAACGGAAAGCTCTTTGGCTACAACACTGACTACGTGGGCGTGCTGCGAGCCCTCGAACGCCGCATGCCGCTTCGAGGCAGCCGCGTGCTGATACTTGGAGCGGGAGGCGTGGCGCGCGCGGTGGTGTTTGCGCTGTCGCGCGCAGGCGCTTCGGTTGGTATTTGTGCGCGACGGCCTGCGCGGGCTGCCGCACTCGCGCGGGCCGCCGGCGCGGAAACGGTAATGCGGAAGCAACTGGGGTCAGAATTTTTTGACGCCATTGTGAATGCTACTCCGGTGGGCATGTGTCCCGAAATGGGGAGATCGCCTCTGGAAGCAAGCGAGTTGAATTGCCGGCTTGTTTTCGACACGATTTATCGTCCGCGCGTTACGAAGCTGATGCAACTAGCTGCCCGTCGAGGCATCGAAACAGTTTCCGGGGTGGAGATGTTCCTAGCGCAGGGAATCGCGCAGTGGGAACTCTGGACGGGCGAGCGCGCTCCGGAGAAGGCGATGCGCGCGGCTGTGCTCGCGGCACTGGGGCGCGAAGAGAAAAGTCAGCAGGGAAGGCGCTCCACTTGATTGGGCGACCTGATGGGCAACTTTGCAGGCGACAATATGGCTCATCCTGATTTCAAAGCATTCTCAACGCTGGCGCGCCAGGGGAACCTGATCCCCATCTACGAGACATTTACAGCCGATTTGCTGACGCCCGTAGGGGCGTATCTGCGAATCGCAGACGGCGCGAAGTATTCCTTCCTGCTTGAGAGCGTCGAGGGCGGCGAGACCATTGCGCGTTACACCTTCGCGGGCGCGAATCCAGAAGAGGTATTTCGGGCGCGCGGGCGAATCTGCACGCTCGAGACTGCCGGCCGCGAGATTCATTTCGACGATGATCCCATCGAGCAGTTGCGGCGGTTGACGGCACGCTACCATCCCGTCCGGGTGCCGGGACTTCCGCCATTGATCGGCGGCGCGATCGGTTATTTCGCGTACGACATGGTGCGGCTGATCGAAAGAATTCCCGCATCGGGACGCGACGATCTGGCGCTGGACGATTGCGTGATGATGTTTTTTCATGGCGTGATCGCCTTCGACCACGTGCAGCATCGCATCTGGGTGATTCGCAACGTATTCACGGGAGGGAAAGGGAGCCTCCGCGAGAAATACGACGCGGCGCTACGCGAAATCGAAATAGTGCGGCGGAAGCTGGAAGGGCCGCTTCCCAAGCAGCGCCGCAAGTCGCGGGGTGGCAGGCTGCGCCTTCAATCGAACATGACGCGGGTACAATATCTTGCTGCCGTTCGTAAGGCCAAGGCATATATCCGCGCGGGGGATATTTTTCAAGTGGTGCCCAGCCAGCGATTTTCGGCGCGCACGAATGCCAATCCCTTTGAAATTTATCGGGCGGTGCGTGTGGTGAATCCTTCGCCCTACCTATATTTTCTCAAACTGGACGATGTGTCGGTGGTGGGCAGCTCGCCGGAAATGCTGGTGAAGGTGCAGGGCCGCGATGTGTTTTACCGCCCGATTGCGGGGACAGTGCCGCGCGGGTGCGATGAAAAAGAAGACCGCGACCTCGAAGCGAAGCTGCTCGCCGACCCCAAGGAGCGGGCTGAGCACATCATGCTAGTTGATCTGGGCCGCAACGATCTCGGGCGTGTTTGCGGGTACGGAACGGTGAAGCCGGAGAGGCTGATGTTCGTGGAGCGCTACTCGCACGTGATGCATCTGGTGTCGAGTTTGCGCGGGCAGCTGCGCCGGGGCATGGACTGCTTCGACGCACTGATGTCCTGCTTTCCGGCGGGCACCGTTTCCGGCGCGCCAAAAATCCGGGCGATGGAGATCATTGACGAGCTCGAGCCGACGCGCCGCGGCATCTATGCGGGTGCCGTGATGTATCTGGATTTCTCGGGCAACATTGATTCGTGTATCGCGCTGCGCACGCTGGTGGCAAAGAAGGGGCGCGTCCATATCCAGGCGGGTGGCGGCGTGGTGGCAGATTCGATGCCCGAACGCGAGTATCAGGAAACGGTGAACAAGGCGCGCGCGCTGGTGAGGGCGCTCGGGATTGCGCACGGCGAGGGTGCGAAGAAATAAATTGCGGACTGCTGTATTCTTGGATTGCGTCGCTTCGGTTGCAAAAATGCTGCTGCTAATCGATAACTACGATTCCTTTACCTATAACCTGGCGCAGTATCTTGGCGAGATGGGGCAGCAGCTGGAAGTGCGCCGCAACGACCGTATTACGCTGGATGAGATCGAAGAATTGCGGCCTGAGCGCATCGTGGTTTCTCCCGGGCCGTGTACGCCTCAGGAGGCCGGAATCAGCATTCCGTTGATCCAGCGCTTCGCGGGCAAAATTCCAATTCTGGGTGTTTGCCTGGGCCATCAGGCGATCGGGGCGGCGTTTGGCGGCCGTGTGATTCGAGCGCGCAAATTGATGCACGGCAAAACGAGCCGTATCGATCACGACGGCAAGACGATTTTTCGCGGCCTGCCTCAGAAATTTCAGGCCACGCGCTACCATTCGCTGATCGTGGAGCGAAAGTCTCTGCCGCGCGAACTCGAAATTTCTGCCGAGACGGATGAAGGCACGATTATGGGCCTGCGGCATCGCAAATTGCGCGTCGAGGGCGTGCAATTTCATCCGGAGTCGGTGCTCACCGAGGCGGGTTTCCGGCTTCTCGAAAATTTCCTCAGCGTCTAGAATGAAATTCGAGTTTTGCGAGATGCTTCATGAATCCGCGTGCATACAACTGTTTTCAGCGCACTGCATTTTTCTGCTGCTCTCTGATTTTGGTGGCGGCGCTGGGATATGCTTCGCCAGCCTCCTACCTCGGCTTTGACGCGAACGACTACCCGGGCGACGCAGCGCTTCAGGCGATGCGGCGCACATTTTCGTTCACCGGGTACTGGCTGAATAATCCGCCTGGCGCCAATTCGAATGATTGGGTGGGGAAGCGCGCGGCGCTCTTGAACAACGACTTCGGTTTTCTTGTGCTCTTCAATGGGCACACGATCCGCGAATTGAAATCTCTTGGAAATGCATCCGAAGCCGGGAAGAAGGACGGGCATTCAGCCGCTTCGCTCGCGCAGCGAGAAGGTTTTCATTCCGGCACCGTGATTTTTCTGGATCAGGAAGAGGGCGGGCGGATGACGGACGATCAAAAGGCGTACATCTTGGCGTGGGTTGACGCAGTGGTCGCGGGAGGGTTTCGTGCGGGAATTTATTGTTCCGGCATGCCCTCGAAAGAAGAGAGGGGAAAAACGATCGTCACAGCGGACGACATTCGAGCCCATGCGGGGCCGCGAGCGATTTCTTATTTTGTGTATAACGATGCTTGCCCGCCAGCGCCTGGCTGCGTGTATCCGAAAAATCCGCCACTGCCATCCGCCAGCGGTGTGCCGTACGCCACGGTGTGGCAGTTCGCGCAGTCGCCGCGCCGCCATGAATTCACCAAGCGCTGCGCTGCCACTTACAACTCGGACGGCAATTGCTACGCGCCGGGCGCGGGGCGCGGCTCAGTCGATCTGGATCTAAGCTCGGCGCTCTCGCCTGATCCATCGAACGGACGCAAATGATCGCGGGCCGCTCGCCGTTTGCTCTCGAAGTGGACAACATCGTGAAAGTCTATCCCGCGCGGCGAAATGGACTTTTCGGGGCGCGCAGCGAGCCGGTGCGGGCAATTGACGGGCTCAGTTTTAACGTTCCGCGCGGCTCGATTTTTGGAATGTTGGGGCCGAACGGTGCGGGCAAGACTACGCTGCTGAAGATTCTTGCCACGCTTCTGCAACCTTCCAGCGGGCATGCGCGCATTGAGAGCTTTGACGTGGTCGAGCGGCCGCTGGAAGTTCGTCGGAGGATGTCGATGGTGCTACAGGAAACCGCGGGCGAAATGTTTCTATCCGTGCGCGACAATTTACTGACGTACGCGAGGTTTCACGGGCTGGCGCGGGCTGAAGCGGAACGCGGGGTTGCCGAGATCATGCAGCTTTTCGATCTCACGACCGAGGCCGATCGCAAAGTGCAGGATCTGAGCGGCGGTTTTCGGCGGCGTGTGCAGGTGGCGAAAGTGTTTCTGGTGAAGACGCCGGTGCTGTTTCTCGACGAGTTTTCCACCGGCATGGATCCGATTCTGAAACGCGCGGTGATGGACGCGCTGAGGAAGGAATCGGCGCGCGGGCGCACGATCGTTCTAACCACGCAGGTTCTGAGCGAAGCGGAAGAATTGTGCGACGACATTTTAATTTTGAATAAGGGCCGGCAAATCGCGCGCGGGGATTTGCACGCTTTGAAGCTGCTATCGCAGGATGTTTACGAAGTGGCGATCACGTTTGAGTCTTTGCCTGCTGGAATTGAGCACGAGATCGCCGCGCTGCATCCGGTGCGTTCACGGATAAATGGCAATACGCTCGAATTCTGTGTGAAGGCGCGGGAGGCGGAAGCGCTCGAAATCGTCGCGGCTCTGGCGAAGAAGGGGCGCGTCCTGCGCGTGGAGATTGGCGGGGCGAGCCTGGAAGATATTTTTGTCGAGCTGACGCAGAAGGCCGGCGCGGAAGCGCGGTAGCAGCGTACCAGAATGCTTCGGGAGCGATCGTGTCGTCGATTTCCGCAATGCTGTATCGCGAGACAAAGATTCGAGCGACGAATATTACGTTCGTCTTCTGGGATCTTTTTTATCCGCTCTGCTATCTGCTCGTATTCGGCGTGGGGGTGACGGCTTCTCTGGGCACTCCGCTCTCAGCGCCGGGCGTCACGTACAACTCGTTTTTTCTCGCTGGCGTGCTGGGAATGGCGAGCTTCGGCATTGCGTCGAACAGCTCATGGTCATTTTTCATGGATCGCGACAACGGGATTTTCTACGAGATGCTGACGTATCCGATGAGCCGGTCGGAATATTTACTGGGGAAGGTGCTGTTCAACGTTTTCATTGCGATCATTCAGATGGTGATCACACTCGGCCTGGGCACCTGGCTGCTGGGAATCCGGCTGCGTGCCGATCTTCTGCCGCTGCTTGTGGTGACGGTGATCCTCGGGACCGCCGGCTGGTTTTTCTTCTACACGATTTTCGCATTGAAGATTCAGCGCAACGACATTTTCAACAGCGTTACATCCGTTTTTTATTTTGTATTTTTGTTTGCAAGCTCGATGTTTTATCCGCTCGAACCGCTGCCGCGCTGGTTTCGCGTAATCGGCCTGGCGAATCCGATAACATGGCAGGTAGATCTCTTGCGCTACACATCGATCGGGCTTGGCAATCCGCACCAGCTTGGGACGGAGGCAGTGGCTTTCGGGATTTTTGTTCTGGCCTGTTTTGGCTATGCGGTGCGCAGCTTGAGACAGATTTAGTTGAGTTCGAGCCGCTATGATCCGGAAAGCGCCCGCTCGCTATCATTCTGCGTGAAGGCGATAAATCCTTCGAGCTTTTCACGCGCAGCGCCGGAATCGATGGATTCCGCTGCCACGCGCACGCCGTCGATGAAATCCGTGGCGCGCCCTGCAGCAACGAGAGCCGCGGCGGAATTGGCCAGCACAATTTCGCGGTGCGCTCCGTTGGCGTGATGATGCGACGAGGGGCCTAAGATGTGCAGAATAATTTCCGCGTTGCGCCTCGCGTCCCCGCCGCGAATGTCTTCGGCCGGCCAGCGGCGCAAGCCGAAATCTTCAGGAGACACCATAAGATTTCGCACGGATCCATCGCGCAGTTCCGAAATATGCGTTTCACCGGATATCGAAATTTCGTCCAAGCCTTCGGCGCCATGAAAAGCGAAAGCGCGGTGCACGCCCAGTTCGCCGAGCGCTCGCGCAACCAACTCGGTTAGGCTCGGGTCATATACTCCGACGATTTGCACCGACGCTCCAGCAGGATTCGTCAGCGGTCCGAGCAGATTAAATACGGTGCGCATGCGAAGTTCGCGCCGCACCGGCATCGCGTGCCGCGTGGCAGTATGCATCGCCGGAGCAAACATAAATCCGATGCCGATTTCCTCGATGGATCGGGCCACGCGATCCGGCGCAAGATCGATTTTCGCGCACAGCGCTTCCAGCACATCCGCGGAGCCGCATCGCGAACTGACCGAACGATTACCATGTTTCGCGACCGGCACGCCCGCGCCGGCGATTACGAACGAAGCAGCCGTTGAGATATTGAATGTACCGGCCGCGTCGCCACCCGTCCCGGCCGTATCCACGAGGATTTCGGGTTTCGCAGAGCGGCGTCCAGCCGGAAAGATTGGCGTTGCGTGGCGTCGCATTGCCGTGGCGAAACCGACCACTTCATTGACCGTTTCGCCTTTCATGCGCAAAGCCGTGAGCAGCCCTGCGATCAGGGCCTCGCTCGCGCGGCCCGCAAGAATATCCTCCATCGCAGCTTCGGCTTCCGCTCGCGTCAAATCTTTATCGGCAACAACTTTTTCCAGGGCTTCGAGAATCATGAAACTAGGGCATGGCATGCTGCGGGCTTGCACCGCGGCTTTTTTCGCCGATACTTTATTTCAATGGCCACACCGCTCCTTGCTCGTCTTCCACGTTCCAAGTAAACTTAGTAGCTTTTGCAAGGATAAATACTAGCATCATTCAAGGCGAGCCTCCGAAAGCCCATGGAGAATGAATGAAGATCCACGAGTATCAGGCTAAGTCGATCCTCGCGAAGTTCGGCGTGCCGGTGCCGCGCGGCGAGGTGGTTTTCAAGAAGAACGAGGCGCGCGCGGTGGCGCAGCGCCTTGGCACCCCGGTCGTCGTGGTGAAGGCGCAGATCCACGCGGGCGGACGCGGCAAAGCGGGTGGCGTGAAGCTCGCGAAATCAGCCGACGAGGCTGCCGCCCATGCCGAACGCATCCTGGGAATGAATCTCGTCACTCCGCAAACGGGAGCGGAAGGACGCATCGTTCGCCGCCTGCTGATTGAAGAAGGGCTCGACATCAAGCGCGAGCTTTATCTCAGCATTCTCGTGGATCGCATGGTGGGCGCACCCGTGTTTATGGCCAGCACCGCTGGGGGAATGGAAATCGAGGAAGTGGCGAAGGACGATCCCGAAGCGGTTCTGCGCGAGACGATTCATCCGGCCACTGGATTGCTTCCGTTTCAAGCGCGCAAACTTGCCTTCGGACTCGGCCTGGTGCCGGAAGTTGTAAACGCAGCGGTTCCGTTTCTCCAATCGCTCTATCGCGCGTTCGTAGAAACGGACGCGTCGCTTGTGGAAATTAATCCCTGCGTTGTCACCGGCGATGGCCGCTTGATAGCGCTCGATGCCAAAGTCACCTTCGACGACAACGCGCTTTACCGCCATCCGGAATTCAAGGACCTGCGCGATCTCGAAGAAGAAACGCCGCTGGAAGTGGAAGCTTCAAAACACAAACTGAATTACATCAAGCTCGACGGTACCGTCGGTTGCATGGTCAATGGTGCCGGCCTCGCGATGGCCACGATGGACATCATCAAGTTGAGCGGTGGCAGCCCAGCGAATTTCCTTGATGTGGGCGGCGGAGCCTCCGAAGAGCAGGTGAAGAACGCTTTCCGCATTCTGCTCAGCGATCCCAATGTGAAATCCGTGTTCGTGAATATTTTCGGCGGCATTCTCCGCTGCGACGTGCTGGCCAGCGGCGTGGTGAATGCAGCGAAAGAACTGAAATTCAAGGTGCCGGTCGTTGTTCGCATGGAAGGCACTAACGTTGAGAAAGGCCAGGAAATCTTGCGCAACTCGGGCTTCAATTTCACCATCGCTGATGGCATGAAAGACGGAGCACAGAAAGTCGTGGCCCTTGCGGAGGGTGCGCGATGAGCGTTCTGATCGACAAGAATACGCGCGTCGTCGTGCAAGGCATCACCGGCCGCGAAGGTAGCTTTCACGCGCAGCAGATGCTCGATTACGACACGAAAGTGGTCGCGGGCGTCACGCCCGGGAAAGGCGGCTCGAAACATCTCGGTGTTCCGGTGTTCAACACGGTTGCGGAAGCGGTCGCGAAAACAGGCGCGAACGCATCCATTATTTTCGTTCCGCCTCCCTTCGCCGCCGATGCGATCCTCGAAGCAGTCAATGCGAATTTGCCGCTCGTGATTTGCATCACCGAAGGCGTGCCGGTGCTCGACATGGTGCGCGTGGCTGCCGCAATGAAAGATTCAAACAGGCGTCTGATAGGGCCGAATTGTCCCGGCGTCATTTCACCCGGAAAATGCAAGATGGGCATCATGCCCGCATCGATTCACAAGCAGGGGAACGTTGGCGTCGTCAGCCGCAGCGGCACACTCACCTACGAAGCCGTCGGTCAGCTTACGCAGCTGGGCATCGGGCAATCCACCTGTATCGGCATTGGCGGGGATCCGATCATCGGCACCAGCTTTCTTGATGCGATTCGCATGTTCAACGAAGATCCCGAGACGCACGCGATCGTGATGATCGGCGAAATCGGCGGCAACGCCGAAGAAGTTGCGGCGGAATACATCAAAAAGCATGTCAAAAAGCCGGTTGTGGGATTTATCGCCGGTCAGACAGCTCCGCCGGGCCGGCGTATGGGGCACGCCGGCGCGATCATCAGCGGCGGGCACGGAACAGCGATCGAAAAGTACAAAGCGATGCGCGCCGCTGGCATTTACACGATCCAAAGCCCCGCCGATATTGGCGAAACAATTGCGCGCGTAATGCGCGATTCGAAGGCGAAACTAAAATTGAGCGCAAAGCCAAAAACCTCCGTAAAGAAAAAATCATTGAGCAAATCGGCAAAGCGCCGAAAACGTTGAAGTATCAGCCGCAACAAAGCCAAACGGAGGAATGATCTCTTGGGATTACAGCGCACCTTAGCAATCATCAAACCGGATGCCGTCGGCCGCGGAGTTGCCGCAGATATTTTGAGCCGCATTCATACCACGAAATTTCAAATCGTGGCGATCAAGTCCATGCGCCTCACAAAAACGCAAGCCGAAGGATTCTACGCGGTGCATCGCGAGCGGCCATTTTTTAAGGATCTGACGGAATTCATGAGCTCGGGCAAAGTCGTCGTGATGGTTCTGGAAGCCGAAGACGCGATTGCGAAATGGCGCAACACGATGGGAGCAACCGATCCCGCAAAGGCCGCGCCGGGCACGATTCGCAAAGAGCTGGGGACAAGCATCCAGAACAATTGCACGCACGGTTCCGACGCGCCCGAAACCGCTGCCTTCGAGATCAGCTACTTCTTCGCGGGGGAAGAACTCGTCTAGTCGTCGCTTTCAGGTTGCGCTTGTTCCTACGGCACGATCCGAGTGCAACCGCAGGTTCCTTCGCAAGAGGGTCCGACGCGCGTACAATGACGCTATCGTTAACGCGATGGACCCGACGCGCGAACTCGGAAAACTTCTCCTCCTGGGTGGAATCGTTCTCGTTGTTATTGGCGCGTTTTTTGTGTTTGGCGGCCGTTTGCCATTTCGCCTGGGTCGTCTGCCCGGCGATATCGCGTATCAGGGCAAAAATACCAGCTTCTATTTTCCGGTGGTCACTTGCATTGTACTGAGTGTCGCTCTAACGCTGATTCTTTGGGTAATAAATTTGTTCCGGCGCTAGAATTCCGGTGCGAACGAAATGAGCCAGGCTTCGCTTTTCAATCTGATGCCCGAGCGGCGTGTGTGGAGAGTGAGCGAACTCACCGACCGCATCCGGGACTTGCTCGAAGGCGCTTTCTTTGACGTCTGGGTCGAGGGCGAAGTCTCCAATTTCCGAGCAGCACAGTCCGGCCATCTCTATTTCACATTAAAGGATGCGCGCGCGCAGATTCGCTGCATCTGTTTCCGCGATCAAGCGCGCGGTCTGAAATTCCGGCCCGAAGACGGCCTGCACATCACGGTGCGCGGCTCGATTAGCGTCTACGATGTACGCGGCGAATACCAGATTTACGTCACGAACATCGAACCGGTGGGCCTGGGCGCTCTCCAGCTTGCATTCGAACAGCTGAAGAAGCGCTTGCAGGAAGAAGGTCTTTTCGACGAATCCCGGAAGAAGCCGCTGCCTGTCCTGCCGCGTTGCATCGGCATCGTTACGTCTCCCACGGGCGCAGCCATCCGCGACATCCTTCGCGTGCTCAAGCGCCGTTTTCCAAACGCGCATGTGCGGTTGTATCCAGTGAAAGTGCAGGGTGATGGTGCCGCGAAAGAAATCTCTGCAGCAGTGAATTACTTTACTCGCGCTAGATTTGCCGACGTGCTCATCATGGCTCGCGGCGGAGGCTCACTCGAAGATCTGTGGGCGTTTAATGAGGAAGTAGTCGCGCGCGCGATTGTTACTTCTGAAATTCCCGTGATGACTGGTATAGGCCACGAAGCCGATTTCACGATCGCCGATTTTGTCGCAGACCTGCGCGCGCCCACCCCTTCCGCCGCCGCGGAACTCGTCGTTCGTTCGCGCCATGAATTCGAGCGGCACATCGCCGAGCACCAGAGGCAGCTGGTGCAGCAGATTCGATACTGGTTTTCCGAGCGCCGCCATCGAGTGCGCGATCTGCAGACTCATCGAGGTTTTCGCGAGCTCGAAATCCTGGTGCGCCGCAGGCGCCAGCAGGTGGATGAACTTTCCTCGTCACTCGTGATCGGCTTGCGCTTGCGCCTTGGAACCAGCCGGCAGCGGCTCGCCAGAGCCAGCGCGCAAATCGGGTCGTTTGACCTGCGTGCACGTGCCGTGGTCGTCCGTCGCAGAATCGATCAGCATCGTCTCGCGCTGGTCGCGGCGCTCGAACGAGTGATGACGCGCAAGCGCAGGGCGTACGGCACGGCGCAAGTGCATTTTGCAGCGCTCGATCTGCGCGCTCGGGTGGCGCGCTGGCGCCATGTTGTGGAAAGGCGCGTTGCTGAATTAGAAGATCGCGCTGAGAAGTTACTGGCAGGGAAGCGCCAGCGCTTCGAAGCTGCGAAGTTGCAGCTTGAAGAGCGAAGCCCGTTTCGCATCCTCGAACGCGGCTACGCCATCGCCTACGACGCTTCAGGCAAAGTGCTGCGTTCTGCGGATCAGGTCGCACTCGGCGAAGATATCGCTGTGCGACTAGCGCGCGGCGAACTCGGCGCCACGGTCAAGCGCAAGAAGGACGCCTAGGCCCGTCGGTTTCCTCTGGGAACGGACTACTCTTCGTCGCCGATTCCGCCGGAAACTTTGAGGACGGCGAGGAAAGCCTCCTGCGGAATATCCACGCGGCCCACCCGCTTCATGCGCCGCTTGCCTTCTTTTTGCTTTTCAAGCAGTTTGCGCTTCCGGGAAATATCGCCGCCGTAGCACTTGGCGATCACGTTCTTACGAATCGCGCTGATCGTCTCGCGCGCAATCACCCGGCTGCCGATGGCCGCCTGGATGGGAACTTCGAACATTTGCCGCGGTATAAGTTTTCGCAAACGCGTTACAAGGTCGCGCCCCCGCTCATAGGACTGATCGCGATGGCATATCACCGTCAGCGCGTCCACAGGCTCGCCGCCCACCAGCACGTCGAGCTTCACGAGATCCGATTCGTGATAGCCGGACAAATGATAATCGAGCGACGCGTAGCCTCGCGAAACGCTCTTCAGCCGGTCGTAGAAATCGAGCACGATTTCATTCAGCGGCATCTCGTAGGTCAGCATGATGCGCGTCGGCGAGAGGTATTCGAATTTCTTCTGCACGCCGCGTTTTTCTTCGCACAGCGCCAGCACGCCGCCCACGGATTCTTCCGACGTGATGATCATCGCCGTCAGCATGGGCTCTTCGATTTTCTCGATTGAAGCCGGCGGAGGAAATTTCGTGGGGTTGTCCACTTCCACCACTTCTCCCGCTGTGTTTGTGATGCGGTACTGCACGCTCGGCGCCGTGGTGATCAGTTCGATATCGAATTCGCGTTCCAGCCGCTCTTGCACGATTTCCATGTGCAGAAGCCCGAGAAAGCCGCAGCGGAACCCGAAGCCCAGCGCCACCGAATTTTCCGGCTCGTAGAAAAACGCTGCATCATTTAACTGCAATTTTCCCAGCGCATCACGCAGCACCTCGTAATCGCCCGCGTTCACCGGATACATTCCCGCGAACACCATGGGCTTGATCGCTTCGAACCCGGGCAGCGGCGGCGCCGGACGGTCCGCTTCCACCACCGTGTCGCCCACGCGCGCATCGGCCACGCGCTTGATGTTCGCGATGATGAAGCCCACATCCCCCGCAGAAAGCTCATCGAGCGCGATGGGCTTCGGCGTGAGCACGCCGAGATCTTCCACCTCGTACACTTCGTTATTCGCGCACAGGCGGATTTTCATGTGCTTCGCGATGCATCCTTCCATTACGCGCACTAGCACCACCGCGCCGCGATAGGAGTCGAACCAGGAATCAAAAATCAGCGCCTGTAGAGGATTCTCTGCCGAGCCTTTCGGCGGCGGCACGTGACGCACAATTCCTTCCAGCACCTCTTCGACCCCGATTCCACTCTTGGCGCTGATCAGCTGCGCGTCGTCCGCGGGAATCGCCAGCACATTTTCGATTTGTTCTTTCACGTGATCGGGACGCGCCGCCGGCAAATCAATTTTGTTGATCACCGGAACGATCGTCAGGTTGTGCCGCGATGCCAAAAACGCATTGGCCACCGTCTGCGCTTCCACGCCCTGGCTCGCATCCACCACCAGCAGCGCGCCTTCGCACGCCGAAAGTGCCCGCGAGACCTCGTAGGAAAAGTCCACGTGACCTGGCGTGTCGATCAAATTCAGCCGGTACTCATGCCCGTTGCGCGCCGTGTAATGCAGGCGAATGCTCTTCGCCTTGATCGTGATGCCCCGCTCGCGCTCCAGATCCATCGAGTCGAGCACCTGCGCGGTCATTTCTCGCTGGCTCAACGCGCCAGTCAGCTCCAGCAACCGGTCGGCGAGCGTCGATTTGCCGTGGTCGATGTGCGCGATGATGCAGAAATTCCGGATGTACCGCGGGTCCATGGTTGGCTTTTTGCGCTTCTATTTTCCCGGGCGCTCTCTGAGGCTTTCGTCCGCCGAAGGGCGTGCCGCAAGACGCGCCTGCAACACACGCGCGTTCGAGCCGCGCCTCTCAAACAATCGAGTGTGCCACAGTTTATAACACGGAGCCAGCGGAGTCAGGCCAGCAGGTTCACGCTCGCGAAGCCGGTAAAACCGCAAACGCGTAATGTGCGAGGCGGATCGTGTCAGGCCATCTTGGTGACAACGCGCCGCGCCGCAAGCGAAAGCATCAGCCGCGTGGTGCCGCTGAAGAGAATGCTCAGCCCCACCAGCGTGCCAATCACCCATTCCGTGCTCGAAGGCCAAGTCCGCCAAACGAGAAAACCGAGGATGAGCGTCACGATTCCGTCCAGCAGAAACCACACCGCGCCTGGCCCTGAGCGATGCTGGAAGAAAAGTATGATTTCCATTACGCCTTCAATCAGCAGGTAATAGGCGAGCACAAGCGTCAGCGTGGCCAGACCGCGCTTCGGATGTTCCAGCAGATAAAATCCGATCACACCGTACAAAATTCCCACCAGCACTTTCCAGATCACGCCTCCCGTGCCGCGCGTGGACCATGCGTACACGAAATGCGCCGCGGCTGCGAATATCAGCATCCAGCCCACAAAGATATTCACCGCGATGCCCGCTTCGAGCGGCAGCAGAATCGCAAGTATCCCGGCCATGATCATCAGCACGCTGATTGCGATCGACCAGCCAGTCACTCTTTTCGCCACATCTCCAACGGTCGCGTCGCTCATGTTTCACCTCAAGGTGAGATTCCGCCTGCGCGGAACAATTGCCTGGGTCGGTGGCCGGAAGTGCTAGGAAAGAAGAAAGAGATATACACTCCACGCCGGTCGCCTGCAATCCTTTTCGTTCTTGATCCCGCTTCGCAGCCTGCACGAGAGAATTTCGCAGCCTTCTCGGGTGCGCTCCACTGGCTGTGCAATTAATTGCGCGGGCGATCGGGGAGACACCATGAACTACGATTCACATCAGCGAGCAGCCGAGTTTCACATGCTGGCGGCGCATGCTCATCAAGCCGCCGCCGCGCATCACGACAAAGAGGATCACCTCACAGCCCACGAGCAGTCACGGCAAGCGATGGAATATGCGTCGAAAGCCTTCGAGTTCTCAAAGCAGGCTCATGACCAATCGTCGGTAATTTTCAAGAAACACGACAAGGAGGCTTAACGCAATTCGTGCTGCGACCCGCCTTGCTGCGCTGCCGCTGCGCCGGCCCATTTCTCGCGCGTCAGCCGGTACAGCACATGTCGACGTAGCGGATCACCGGGGGGTATTGCAGGGTGGTCAAAATTCTCAGTCGCGTCGTGCGTCATGCCCAGCTTGGCCATCACGCGCCGCGAACGCTCATTCCCAATCGCAGTAAACGAGACGACCTCCACCAGCCCAAGTTCTTCGAATGCATAACGCATACTTTCCCGCGCGCCTTCTGTGGCGAGCCCCGCATTCCAATATTCGGCCGCGAGCCTCCAGCCGATTTCGACGCACGGAGTGAACGCCGCCTCGAACGCCGGCACCGCCAGCCCAATGAAACCGATGAACTCGCCGCTTTCCGCGAGCTCCGTGGCGAATAAGCTGAATCCGTGCCCCCGGAAGTGCGCTTCGATTCGATCCGCCAGGTCATCGCTCTGCTCCCGCGACAGCGTCTTACCCAGGAATTCCATCACACGCGGATCGGCGCCCATTCGCGCAAAGGGCTCGCGGTCCGCCTCGTTCCATTGCCTCAAGATCAGCCGCTCGGTCTTCAGTGTCAGCATTTTTTGTTTCCAGAGAATTGTTTAGCGGAGTCAGCTGCGCGGCACAAATAATCGGGTGTCTTCGCTCGGCCCCGGGATGCGGATCATTTTCTCAAATCGCAAGCCGATCTTTTCCAGCACGCGAATGGATTCCTCATTGTCCGGTGAAGTAATGGCCACGATTCGCTTCAAGCCCAGCGCGCTTCGTCCATAGTCCATCACCGCCGCTGCAGATTCGTAACCGAAGCCTTTTCGCCGGAATTTTTCCAGTAGCGCAAAACCGATGTCCACATCCTCGAGCGAATCGCGCTTCAGCAACCCACAGATTCCGATTGCCGCCCCCGTTTCCTTGAGCTCCACCGCATACAATCCAAATCCGAACTTCGCATAACTCGCCACGGGCCCGATTAAAATATAGTCTCGCGCATCGTCCAGCGTCCGCACGCCCTTGTCGCCAATATTCCGGATAAACGCCGGCTCGTTCACAAGCTCGAAGATGAACTCGGCATCCTCCACCGTCATCTTCCGCAATATGAGCCGCTCGGTTTCGAGAATCTTCACGCGCACCGATCCCTGTACCACTTGCCGTTGCGAAGGCATTGTCTCAGATTTTAGGCGCTTCAACGAGAGAGGTCGTTCCTGTCCCAACAGGAAATCAGCAGGCCGAAAGAAGTGGCGCTGAAAAAATTACGCGGGTTGCACGGACGGCTGGATCCGTGTCTGCGCCGGCGACAGCCCCCAAAAATCGTCGCGGTCCAGCAGCTCGACGCCGATTTCGCGCCAGCCTTCGGCATTGTAGCGGCAGTAAACCACGCGCGCCTGCACGCGATTCGCGCGATCCCGTCGCGAGAGCACCAGCGCGCCACCCGTCTCCACGGGATGGCGGCACACCAGCGACGCGCCATGCTGGCTCACAGTAATCGTCCAAGTTTCTTCTTCCCATGTGCGTCCGGAATCCTCGCGGCGGAGAAAAATAGGCACGGAAGAATTGAGCCGCGGGCTGCGACGCAGCCGCTGCCCTGACTGCGACACGCGCCGAAGGAATCCCTCGAGGCTGGTCTTCGTCGATCCGTCGGTCACCCCGTCATCCTGAATGAAACGGCTGGCCTGTTCGGCGCACGTCGAGATGAAATTCTTGAATGCCAGGGTGGCCGCCTCGTCGTAGAGGCCGTTCTTCAACCGCTCGCCTCGCGATTCGATCTCCTGGATGCACACCGGAATAAAGTGCCGCACGCACAGTGGCCGGCCGCGCAGCACGATAGCTGCGCCCTCGTCGCACGACGCCATTCCGCACGGCGAGCTTTCTTCGATGGAACGAACCTCAGAAGGTGCTTCGATCAGATTTTCCATAGCCACGTCCCAAGAGTGGCCTGCCTGGCCGCCCTATTCTCTCGACAATTTACCGATACCCTTCGCCAGCTCCGAAATCGCGCCGCTCACGAATTCCAAATGCTCGCGGCTTTGCTTCTTCATTTCGCCTGCAAACTGCCGCGATGCTTCCATCGCTTTATCGCCCACTTCTCTCAGGACCGACTCTGAAACTCCGCTCAGTTGCTCGCGAAGCTGCGCCTGCGCGCGCTCCTGATGCTGTTGGGAAGATATGCGCAAATTGTTCAGCGCCAGGTCCGTGGCCGCCATTCCGGCGCGTTCCATCTCCTGTCGCGCTGCTTCGATTCGCGAGCGCAGCACCGTTTCAAACTGCTTATCGAACTTCGCGCACTCCTCTGCCATTCTCGCCTTGGTCGTTTCCACGGATTGCCCGATCAGCTTGTCGATTTCCTCTTTGCGCCGGGTCAGCTCCGCCGCGGCCTTCCGCGCCTCTTCCACCACCGGCCCCACCTGTTCTTTCAGCCGCGCGACGATTCGATCCACTCCGTCTTTCCGCGAGGCTTCGAGAACGCTCTCCACTTTTTGCAGCGAGTTGGCGGCCAGGTTGCGCGAAAGCTCTTCCACTTCCTGCCGCCGCACTTCGATCTGTTGAAGCGAGCTGGCCAGATCCAGTTCCACCTTTTTCATCCACTGCGCGTGCATTCTCTGCGCCGTGTCCTGGCCGGAAACCTTCATTTGCTTCAGAGCCTGTTCGATCCACGGTCCGGCTTCCGACGCGGTCGCTTCGGCGAGAATGTCTTTTGCTTCTTGCCGCAGCTTGCCGTGAATATCATTCAACATCGCGGCGGTTTTTTCGCGCACGGCCGCGGTGGCCACTTCACCCAGCATCGCCTCCATTTGCTGCTGGAAGTCGCCCATCAACTGGCCCATCGGCCGCGTCGCTGAGGCGATTGCCTGTCGCGCCCCACTTTCGGCCGCACTTGGAGCCCCCGCACCGGCGGACGGCGATTTCTCCCTTACATTTGCAGGCGCCGGCGCAACCGGTTCCGGCCGCGGCACTGCAAATGGCTTCGATTTCGCGGTGTCAATTTCAATCGTGCGCGGACCGCAGAACGGCAACCAGTCCTTCGGCGGCGTGGTGATTCCCCACACATTCCCCGGATCCTCGAGCTCGACGGCCGTCTCAAACATTCCGCCTTGCAAGCCCGCAACCCACTTCACGCGGCCGCGCGCTGATACCGGCTTAGCATCCGGCTTGCCGCCTTTCATCTCGAGGATCACCAGCGCATTCGACAGCACCTGGTGCTTTGAAAAATACTTGCAGCCGTGCGCGCTCACGCTCACCGTGGAAACCTCTTCGCTGTACGGCCCACGGTAAGAGTCGACACCTTCCACACGCATGTGGATAGCATCGCTCAAGCGTGTGCTGCGCCGCGCCGGCCGGTGCGCCGAGCTGACAATCGGACTATTCGACATAAGTGCCTCGATAGGGCCTTTGGCAGGCCTTGTTATATGGCTGGACCACTACGATAGACCGCCCATCGCCGGGAGCGATGGCCAATTGTCGTCGCATTCCTCAATGAGTTACTACGAAGGTGGGGCGATAACGTCGGCTACGGTTTGAGGATTGTTGCCCAGTCGCAGCGCCGTAGGTGCGCTTTCTGCATCTCGACTTCTTTGTCGGGGCGCGGGACATGCCTAGCCCAGGGCCGAAGCCCTGGGAAACCGGTAACAAAGGATTCAGAGCGCCGTAGGTGCGACGCTGGCCTGCGAGGTTGTGGTCGAGGAACTTCCTGCGCCCGCGCGGATCGAATGCTTCTACTGCTGCTCCTTCAACTTCAGCCTGCTCTTATTCTCTTCCATAAACGCCCGCAAATCCGCCGCCGCATCCAGCAGCCGAATCCACTGCTCGTAATAAAGCGTCACAGGAAACCTTCCCAGCCCATAAACGCTCACTCCGCCCTTCTCGCCCACCTTGAAATCGATCACCCCGCGCTTGCGCGAGCCGGTTTGCTTCTCGAGTTCCGCAATCCGCGCCAACAACTCTTCTTTCGTCGGTTCAGCCATTGCCGCTTCGCCCCCTTGCTCATTTCAGGTAAAGTCTTCCGTGCGTCGATGATACCAGCCATTTCAGTAGTATCACCACCGCGAGCCTCCGGCAAAGTCACGGATTGCCTGTGGCAACCTCTTATCGTAGGCTGTAGCGGATTTGGGCGCACCGGGCGCGTGACGGTGGGGGCGCCACCATCCTAAAATTTTAAGGTGCGGAAACACGACAAGGGACCGGCTGTGCCTGCGCCGCCTTCTCCTTGAAAGCCATGTTTGAACCGACGCCTCAAGAGCCCACTCAGGTTCCCAAGATTCTTGGCTACGGCCTCGCCATCGCCTGCCTGATCTGGGTCTTGCACGATTTTCATATCATGAAGGCGCTCCGCGACCTCTCGCGCGTGGACTACAAGTGGGTACTGCTGGGAATGGGTTTTGACGTCCTCAGCTATATCGTGCAGGCGGCTCGCTGGAAATTTCTCCTCGCCCCATTCGGCAAAGTTCGGATCACAAAAACCATCCGCGCGGTCTATGCCGGCCTCTTCGCCAACCTGGTTTTTCCGCTGCGTCCTGGTGAACTTCTCCGCAGCTACCTGGTCTCCAACTCCGAGGGCATCAGCATCGGGCGCGTGCTCGGCTCCGTGGGCGTCGAACGCCTGATCGATCTCGTGATTGCGGTAGCTTCGCTGGCTGTGGCCTCGCTCATGGTCGACTTGCAGGCGTTCCGGAAAGTCGTCTACACGCTGGCCATTGTCACGCTCGTCCTGCTCGGCCTGGTCGTGGCCCTCATTTTCTACCTCGAAGTGAAACTGGGCGATAGGCAATCCTTCGAAGGCAGAAAGGCGCGCTTGCCCGGAAAGTTCATGAGCGCTCTGGTGGATCTGCACGCGATGGGCACGTCTCCCAGCTTTTATCCCGCGATTCTCTTTTCCTTGCTGATGCCGGCCTGCCAGGTGGGTGGGATCTGGGCCGTGATGCAGGGTTACAAGTTGCCTCTGCCGTTTTTCGCCGCGGTTGTAGTGCTTCTGGTGATTAACCTCGGCGTTTCGCTTCCTAATGCACCCGCGAATATCGGCGCGTGGCAATTCTTTTGCGTCCTCGGTCTGGGCTGGTTCGACATCGAAAAATCCAGCGCCACCGGCTTCTCCATTTTTGCCTTCCTCGCCCTCAACATCCCCTTCGTCTTCCTCGGATTCGCGGCTCTGGTGCGCAGCGGGCTCTCGTTAAAAGACATGCGCGAACGGGTCAGCCATCTCCCCAGCGAGGTTCATCCATAGAAGCGAATCCCTAGCGCAGGGTGCCAGAGCCGCGCTGCAATCGCTGCTGCTACCCTTGCAACGCTTCCGCGATTTCCCGGTGAGGCTGCCGCATTCTCCGATGTATAGTTAAACTCCACCCGCGCGCCGGGTGAAACCGCGGCGAAAGCCTCGGAGAGCGCGATTGGATGGACTTCCCCAGCCTGTCCTGATCGCCATACGCGCAATTCCATGTCATTGGCAGACGTCAACAAACATTTCGACAAAGCGCGGCGCCTCCTCGAGAAGAATAAGCTCCGCGAAGCCACCGTCGAATATCAGGCGGTCCTCGACGAAGTTCCCTCCAATCAGGAATCAATTCAGGCGCTCGCCGACATCTATACCCGCCTGGGCGAATCCGCGCTCGCCGCCCAGTATTACGGAACGCAATTCGACCGCTTGGTCGAAACCGGCGACGCCTCGAAGGCCACCGCCATCTTCACCCGTTTCCTGCGCACATTCCCGCAGCCGCCCGACCGGCTGATGCAGTTCGGCACCTTGCTTCAAAAGCAGAACCGCACTGGCGAAGCCATCGAACAATTCGGCGCGGCCGCGCAGCTCTATCAGCAGCAGGCCCGTGATATCGAAGCTCTCGCTTGCTACGAAAGCATCGCGCTGCTCGACCCGGAAAATCCCGGCCGCCACGTCATCCTCGGTGAACTCGCCGAACGCCTCGGCCACCGCGACCTCGCCACGCGCAGCTATCTCCGCGCCGGCCAGCTCACCCAGGCCTCGGGCGGCCTCGATGAGGCCATCGAATATTTTGACCGCGCTCACCAGCTCTCCCCCGACGATCGCACCGGCGCGCTGCTCTTCGCCGAAGCGCGCCTGCGCAAAGGCGACGCCGAAGGCTGCATTGAGCTCCTCGATCCCATCGCCGCAAATGAAAAGGACACCGCCTTCCTGGCTCTCTTCGGCGAAGCGCTTCTCCGCACCAACCGCCTCGACCGCGCCCGAGAAATTTTCGAAGCCTATTACAAGCAGAAGCCGGAAGGATTCTCGAAGCTCTTTGAGCTCGCCGGCGCTTACATCCTCAATGGCGACGAACCCAAAGGCGCCACGCTCCTCGTCCAGACCAAGGACCTGATGCGCTGCCACCGCCGCGAAACCGAACTCGTCGCCCACATGGACCAGACGGCCGCCCTCTATCCCATGTCCCTGCCGGTCGCCGAAGTTGTCGCGCGCCTCTACGAAGAGCTCAACCGCGAAACAAAATATTTCGACGCCCTCGTCCGCCTCTTCGACCTCTACCTCGAAGCCGGTCAGATCAAGCCCGCCTGCGATTCGCTCGATCGCCTCGTGGATATCGATCCTTACGACTACCGCAACCACGAACGTATCTCGCGCCTCGAAGGCAAAGCCGATCCGGCCTTTCTCCAGGCCATTCTCGCCCGCGCCGCCAAGGCAGCCACCGTTAACACTCGCACCGACGGCTTCACCGGCGCCGGTTCCGACCATACCACCAGCGCCATTCCCGTCACCGAAGAAGCTCGCGCCCAACAGGCCCTCGAAGATCTCAGCGTGCAGGTCGAAATCTTCCTTCAGTATTCGCTCCAATCCAAAGCCGTCGAACGCCTCCAGCGCATCGCCGAACTTTTTCCCGGCGAAGAAGAAAAAAACGAGCGCCTCCGTTCTCTCTACGATCGCGCCAACTGGTGGCCCAAAGGCGCGCCTCCCAAACCTGCCCCCAAGCCCGCGCCCGCCGCACCCACGCCGCTGGTGATCCACTTGCCTTCTCCTGCCTCTCATCCTCCAGCCGCGGTCAACCCTTCTGCTCCTGCGGAGACGCACCGCGATCTCGCCGCCATCGCCGAAATCAACCGCCTGATGTACCGCCAGTCCACTCCGCGCGAAGTCCTCACCTCCACCGCCATGGAAACCGGCAAGCATCTTGGCGTCTCGCGCTGCCTGGTCACTATCGGCGGCTCAGCCGAAGCGCATTTGACCGCTGAATACGCAGCCGCAGGTTTTCAAACCGCTGGCGCGCAGAGAATCAACGCCCTCGCAGATCTCATGTCAAAAATCACTCCCGACGCGCTCGGTGGCATCGAGCTCAACGCGTCCACCAGCCCGCTGCTCCACGATCTCGGCCTCACCTCCGCGCTCGGCGTTGTGCTCACCGACAAGGAAACCCAGCTTCCCGCCGGCTCTCTCATCGTCGGCGCGGCGCAAGCCCGCCGCTGGAAATCCAACGAAAGCTTCTTCCTGCAGGCCGTCGGCGATCAGCTCGTGCTCTCCGTCAACCACACGCGCCTTCGCTCTCTTGTCCGCTCGCTTGCCGTTGCCGACGAACGCACCGGCCTCCTCAACCGTGGCGCCTATGTGGATTGTTTGCTGATGGAATCGAATCGTGCTCGCTCACAGGGAACTCCGCTTTCGCTCATCGTCCTGCACGTAGACCGCGGCGGCGAGCTCCTCCGCCAGCACGGTGACGCCGCCGTCGATCATTTCATCGAGCAGCTCGCCCGCGCCGTTTCCTCCTCCGTCCGCCAGACCGACGTCGCCGTGAAATACACCGCCTGGTCTCTCGTCTTCATCCTGCCCGACACAAATTTTGAAAACGCCAAAGCCCTCGCCGAAAAACTTCGCCACGTCGCGTCCTCCGTCCACCCTTCCTGGGGCGCGCAGGATCTCACCATCAGCGCCGTCGTCGCCGAATCCACCTCCCGCCCGGGCGATGAAACCGAAGACCGCGTCACCGAATGGATGAATCGCGCAGAAGCCGGCATCGACGAAGCCCGCCAAATCGGCGGCAACACCCTAATCGAACTCGCCACACCCTGAGCCGCCGCAAGAAAACACAAAAGGTGCCATAGTTTTGAATTGAAGCCGCGCGGAAGAAAATACCCTCGCAAAGGAGAAAGCAAATTTCTAATCGCAACAAATTTGGCGTTTCCGCCCGGACGAGGCCGCCCGCTCTTCCAGCTTCTCTGCCTCCTTCTTCCTCGCCTCCTTGCCTCCTCGCCTCTGTTCCCTTACGCTACTACGGCGCAATCAGCGCAAGATTCCGCAGTTACATCGCGAACAGTTCTCGGAGGCAGCTGCATGGCAATTGAAAAAGCCATCGAAAAAGTAGCGCAGGCATTCCTGCCTGCGCCCCAAACCGCCACAAGCACAGCTCGGCGAGCGCCAGCACAAGCTGCGGATTTCAGTTTCGCAAGATCAAATCGAACTGATTCTCGGAGGCAGTTGCATGGCAATTGAAAAGGTAGGTGTCGTCGGATGCGGCCTGATGGGTTCAGGCATCACGCAAGTCGCAGCTCAAGCAGGCTGTCAGGTCACGGTGCGCGAAGTCTCGGAGCAGCTTCTCGACAAAGGCCTGCAGGGCATCGATAAAAATCTCGCCCGCCTGGTCGAGAAGGGAACTCTCACCGCCGCCGATCGCGACCAGATCCGCGGCCGTCTGCGCGGCACCACCAATCTCGAAGATCTCAAAGACAGCGACGTGATTATCGAAGCGATTATCGAGCAGTTGCCCGCCAAGCGCGAACTCTGGGGCGCGCTCGACAAAATCTGCTCGAAGCCTACGATTTTCGCGAGCAACACTTCCTCGCTCTCCATCACCGAGATGGCCACTTTCACCCAGCGCCCCGATCGCTTCGTCGGCATGCATTTCTTCAATCCCGTGCCGGTGATGAAACTGGTCGAAGTGATTCGCACTATCGTCACCGATCCCAGAGTCTTCGACGAAATGGTCGCCTTCGGCCAGTGCCTTGGCAAGACGGTCGTGCGCACCTCCGATCGCACCGGCTTCATTGTGAATCGCCTGCTCGTTCCGTATCTTCTCGACGCAGTGCGCGCGCTCGAAGAGGGTGTCGGCTCGGTTGAAGACATCGACAACTCTATGAAAATCGGGTGCGGCTATCCCATGGGACCGTTCACGCTGCTCGATTTCGTGGGCCTCGACACCACCTACTACATCTCGATAATCATGTTCGACGAATTCAAGGAGAAGCGCTTCGCCTCGCCGCCGCTACTGAAGCGGATGGTTCTCGCAGGCTGGAATGGACGCAAAGCCGGCCGCGGCTTTTACGACTACTCGGATCCCGCGAAGCCAAAGCCGATGCAGCTCACCTGAGCGCGGGAAAAAAACGGAGCAAAAAATAAAATGGGCTACGAAAATCTACTCTACGACGTAAAAGACCAGATCGCCCGCGTCACGTTCAATCGCCCGAACGTGCTCAACGCGCTCAATCGCAAAACGGTCGAAGAACTCGACGATTGCCTCGCCGCCATCGAGCGCGATGATTCGGTCCGCGTCACAATTTTTACCGGCGCCGGCGAAAAAGCATTCGTCGCTGGGGCGGACATCAATGAACTGTCCACGCGCACTCCGGTCACGGGCAAGGAATTCTCCGTCTTCGGCAATCGGGTGCTGCATCGCCTCGAAACGATGGGCAAGCCGTCCATCGCCGCCATCAACGGCTTCGCACTCGGCGGCGGCTGCGAATTCGCGCTCGGCTGCACGATGCGCATCGCCAGCAAGAATGCAAAACTTGGCCAGCCGGAAACAAAACTTGGCCTTCTGCCCGGTTTCGGCGGCTCGCAGCGCCTGCCGCGGCTCTGCGGCAAAGGCGTTGCCTACGAATTGATTCTAACCGGCGAAATGATTTCAGCGCATGAAGCGCTGCGAATCGGCCTCGTAAACCGGGTCGTCGAGGTGGCGGAACTTCTTCCCACCGCCGAAGCCATCGCCAGGAAAATCATCGCCAGTGCGCCGCTCGCCGTGAAATTCGCCATGGAAGCGATCGAACACGGCATGGACATAACCCTCGAAGAAGGCTTGTTTCTCGAAGCCACTCTCTTTGGCGTCTGCTGCTCCACCCAAGACATGCGCGAAGGCACGCGCGCGTTCCTCGAAAAGCGGCCGGCAAAATTTCAGGGACGCTGACGAGGCGCGGACGAGGCAGAGAACGAAATGACGCTGAAACCTCAAGTCACTCGCGGCCGGCTGAACGCGGCAGGCCTGCGCATAGGCATTGTCGTCAGCCGGTTCAATAACTTCATCACCGACCGCCTGCTCGCCGGCGCGCTCGAAGCGCTCGAACAAGCCGGCGCCGGTGAGCAGCAGATTGAAATCGTGCGTGTCCCCGGCTCGCTCGAGATCGCGATCGCTGCAAAAAAACTCGCAGCCGCCGGTCGAGTCGATTCGATCATCTGCATCGGCTGCGTCCTGCGCGGCGAAACTTCGCACTACGACTACGTCTGCTCGGAAACCGCCCGCGGAATTCAGATCGCGCAGCTGGACACCGGCGTCCCGATGGCGTTCTCTGTTCTCACCTGCGACACGCTCGAGCAAGCCATCGATCGCGCGGGCCTGAAATCGGGCAACAAAGGCTACGACGCGGGAATGAGCGCCGTCGAGATGGCGCAACTTTCCCGCAAACTGGCGTCTCAGGCTCCGCCGGCGCGCAAACTTTCAGGTCAGTCCGGCTCGAAGCCGCGGCGCGGAAAGCGATGACGCTTCGGCACAAGTCTCGCGAATTCGCACTGCAGATGCTCTTCGAGTGGGATATGGCGCACCAAAAACCAAAACAGATCGAACAGCATTTTTGGAAGCAGGCGCGCGCCGCCGATTCCACGCGAAAATTTGCGGACCAACTTTTCGAAGGGGCGGTGGAGCAGGCAGCCGCGAGCGACGCGCTGGTTGAAAAACTTTCAGAGAACTGGAAGTTCGAGCGGCTCGCCGCGGTGGACCGCAACATTCTGCGGCTCGCGATTTACGAATTTAAATCCGGCACCGCTCCCGTGAAGGTTGTGATTGACGAGGCCCTCGAGCTCGCCAAGAAATTTTCCTCAGCAGAAGCCCCCGCGTTCCTGAACGGAATCCTAGACGCAGCGCAGAAAAAACTCGAAGGCTAAGCCGATGCCGAGCGCGGTGTTGAGACAGAGGCCAGGCGCGACGCCGGACCTGAGGCCAAGCCTCGAGTCGGCCAAAACCCAGAGACGAAACTGGGCTCAAAGCTAAGCGCGAAACGAGGCTGGAAGCTAAGTCCCAAATTAAGACCAAGACTAAGCTTCGATGTGGCCTTCGAAAACGCGCACGGCCGAACCGCTCACCTTCGGCACCAGCCGCCCGCGGGCGGAAGTGACTTCGACTTGAATTTCGCTCGGGCGTCCCATCTCGATGCCCTGCAGGATCGTCAACGTTTCGCCCGGCTTCAGCCGCTCGCGCTCGACAAGATAAGCGCCGAGCGATCCGCCCGCGGAACCGGTGGCAGGATCTTCCACGAGGCCCCAGGGCAGCATCCCGCGAGCGAAGGCTCTTCCGCGGCTGCTCAGCGCGAAGCAGTAGGCCATCACTCCGTTGCGCGAAATCAGCTGCGCGAGCTGCCGCATGTTCATGTGAATCTTCGACAGGGTTTTTCTGCTGCGGATGGGAACCATCAAGTTGAAAATTCCAGTGGAAACAAATTCGGGCGGCAGCGTGGGATCGAGATCGGCTGTTTTCAGGCCGAGAGATTCGGCGAGCGCGACGCGATTCAATTTGGCGGCGGAGAACCGCGCCGGTTTTTGCGTCATGGTGACGCGTACCGGGCGCCCGTCGTGAAAACTGAATTCGACCGGCAAAATCCCCGCTCCGGTTTGCTGCATGATTTGCACCTGGCCTTCCGAAGCCGGGACAACGCCCAGCTCGGCCAGCAAGAACCACGTGCCGATCACGGGATGGCCGGCGAGGGGCAGCTCGTGCGTGGTGGTGAAGATGCGGAGACGGGCGAGCGCGCCATTGTTCGTGGGGCGCTGCACAAAAACCGTTTCCGACAGATTCATCTCGCGGGCGATGGCCTGCATTTTCGCCAGCGCCAGGCCGTCGCCGTCAGTGACCACAGCGAGAGGATTTCCGGCGTACTGCCTGGTGGTGAACACGTCCAGCGTGTAGAGACGGCGCTTCATGAACTGAACTCTCCTCAGGCCGAGATGACAGCGTTTCTAGAGCCGCTCCAGTTCTACCACCGTCCGCTCGTTGCGCACATTACCAGTATTGAGGGTGGACTTGGGCTCGAACAGGACAATATGGACTTCGTCTTCGGCTTCGGGCATGTGCTCAACGCCTTTGGGCACGATGATGAATTCACCGGGCGAGACGAGAACGTCGCGATCGCGGAAGCGCATCTTCATGCGGCCCTTCACCACGAGAAACATTTCGTCTTCATCTTCGTGGTGATGCCAGACGAACGAGCCTTTGAATTTCACCACTTTCACGTAGGACTCATTCACCTCGCCGACGATTTTCGGGTTCCAGTGCTTGGTGACCTTGGAAAGCTTTTCATTCAGATTTACGACTTCCATCAAATTCTCCCTTGGCTGAAGAGGCAGGCGCATCGCGAAAAATCAGGCGCGCACGACAAGGACGCTGCCGAGCAAACCGCGCAGCACGAGAACTCCGCCCGCCAGCGCGAGCAGAAGCGCTTCGTAGCGGAGCGAGACAAGCGGCACGCCCAGCATGATCAATCCGACCAGAATCAGCGAGCCACCTCGAATCGCCGCGTGTTCGTGGGCGGTCTTGGAGGCGGGGCGCATTCCGGTGCGCAATCCCCAAAAAATCAAAGCGGCTCCAAGGGCGTACCACAGAGCAGGCCGCGAAGGCAGCCCGATTCGGTGCGACGCGGCAAGCAGGATCAGCAGCGCGCCGAGAAGCAGCATGATGAATTCGTTCAGAAGGCGGAAGAGGCTCGCAGGCGTTTGCATCTCGAAATTCCTACTGGAGGCATTATCCCCCACGGAACCGCTGGGCATCAATACTGGGAAGGAGGCGCCGGCTGCCATGGAGGCTCGAGGCACGAAGCAAAGAGGCGGGAGGCAAGGAAACATGAGGCAAGGAGTGTAGGCGTCGACGGCGAGGATGGTGGGTTGAAGTGAGGTGCGGGCTGCGCAGGCGCGTCTTAGACGCGCCCCTACTGCGAGTGGTGTTACTGCGCGTCCGGAATATTTGTGTCAGAAGTGAGAGAAGAATAGGATGTAGCGGCCCAAAGCGAATCCACGGCACCGTGGAGAAATGAGGTGAGCGGAATGGTGAACGACGCGGCGATTGCAGCTTTTCGAGCGAGTTTGCGCGGGGAGCTAATCGAACCACGTGACGCGGGTTATGAAGAGGCGCGCAAAGTTTACAACCGGATGATCGAGCGGCGTCCACGCCTGATTGCGAGGTGCGTGGATTTGGCCGATGTGATGGCGGCGGTGAAGTTTGGGCGCGAGCAGAAGCTGCTCGTGGCGATTCGCGGTGGCGGGCACAATGCGGGCGGGTTGGGAGTTTGCGACGACGGTCTGGTGATCGATCTTTCGCGAATGAATTACGTTCGCGTGGACCCGAAGAAGAAAACGGTGCAGGTGGGCGGAGGCGCGCTTTGGCGCGACGTGGATCATGCGACGCACGCGTTCGGTTTGGCGGTGCCGTCGGGAATTATTTCGACGACCGGCGTGGCCGGGCTGACGCTGGGCGGCGGGCTCGGTTATCTGGCGCGACGCTATGGCCTGACGATCGACAGTCTGCTGGCCGTAGAGATGGTGCTGGCTGATGGGCGATTCGTTACGGCGAGCGCGAAGGAAAATTCCGATCTGTTCTGGGCGGTGCGCGGAGGAGGCGGAAACTTCGGGGTGGTGACTTCGTTTTTATTCAAGGGGCAGCCGGTGGGCAGCGTGTATGGCGGGCCGATGTTCTGGCCTTTGGAAGATGGGGCGGAGATGATGCGCTGGTATCGCGACTTCATCTTGAAGGCGCCCGATGACGTCTACGGATTTTTCGCTTTCCACACGATTCCGCCCGCGGCGCCTTTCCCAGAACGGTTTCATCTGAAGAAAATGTGCGGGATCGTGTGGTGTTACACCGGGCCGATGAAAAAAGCGGAGAAAGTCTTCAAGACGATCCGGAAATTCAAGCCTGCTGCGCTCGATCTAGCCGGGCCAATTCCGCATCCGGCGCTGCAAAGCATGTTCGACGGCCTCTACCCGCCGGGGATGCAATGGTATTGGAAGGCGGATTTCGTGCGCACGCTGCCCGACTCGGCGATTGCGCAGCACGTGAAATATGCGGCGACGCTGCCGACATTGCAAGCGACGATGCACCTTTATCCGATCAATGGCGCGGCAGGGCGCGTGAAGAGAGACGCGACGGCGTGGTGGCATCGCGATGCGAATTGGACCGAGGTGATCGTGGGCGTTGATCCGGATCCGGCGAAGAAGGAAGAGATTTCGGCGTGGGCCAAGGAGTATTGGAGCGCGCTGCATCCGTATTCGGCGGGCGGTGCGTACATCAATTTCATGATGGACGAGGGCGAGGAACGCATCCGGGCGACGTACGGGAAGAATTACAAGCGGCTGGCGAAGATCAAGAAGCGGTATGACCCGGAGAATTTCTTTCGCGTGAATCAGAACATCCGGCCGAAATGAGAGAACACCCGGATTCGCCGTATTCCGGGCCAGGTGGCGATCGCTGTTGCGCGGCAGTGATCCGACACACCAGGCTTTATTCTCCAATATGACAGCTTCAAAGGCCGCCTGCGTTCGTTGACTTGTCTGGAGACGCATCTTAAGATGAGCGGCAGGCATACCGGAACCTCAGTCGCCGATCGGACGTACCATCTCCCACTATCGCGTCCTCGAAAAATTGGGCGGATCCTCGACCTCGGCAGCGGCCGCATCGCGGAAATGGATCGCGGCGGTCTCGACGTCTGCATCCTCTCGCTGACAGCACCCGGAGTCCAAGCAGTTCCCAACATCACGCAAGTCGTGGCCCAAGCGAGGCGAACGAATGATTATCTGGCCGAGAACATTGCATAGAATCCGAAACGTCTGAAGGGTTTTGCGACACTGTCGTTACAGGATCCCCAGGCCGCTGCTCAAGAATTGACGCGCTGTGTGAGAGACTTGGGCTTCTGCTGGGCGTTGGTAAACGGGTTCTCACAGATTGGCGGGGCGGATTCAGCGGTCTTCTACGACTTGCCGCAGCATCGCCCGTTCTGGGCCACGGTCCAAGAACTCGACGTGCCGTTCTACCTTCACCCTCGTCCACCACTTGCTACGCGCCAGCAAGCTTATGAAGGATACCCGTGGCTGGCCGCCTCAGTCTGGGGATTCGCGGTAGAAACTTCGATCCACGCCCTTCGTCTCATGGCCAGCGGGTTGTTCAATGAGTATCCCAAACTCAGGGTGATCCTTGGCCACCTGGGCGAAGGACTGTCGTTCGCAATTTGGAGGGTCGATCATCGCATATCCAGGACGGGGGTTCAGCCGCGAGCGAGGCTTCCAATGGGCCACTATCTGCGTGAGAACTTCTACATTACGACCAGCGGCAATTTCCGAGGCCCTGACGGACGTGATTCTTGAAGTCGGCGCCGATCGCATTCTTTATTAAGTTGATTACCCTTACGAGGACGTGATCGAGGCCAAAGAATGGTTTGACCAGGTTGCTATCAGCGACTCAGACCGGCGGAAGATTGCCCGCACTAACGCAGAGAAGTTGTTCCGCTTCTAGGGCAGGGTCCTACATTCATCGTTCCGCCGGATCAAGCTTAGGATCGCCGGTAATCCGCATTTCACGAGCGAATTGTGTTCCTTCCGAGTAGCCGCAATACGTCCGAGATGGGGTGGTCGGCTGCTGAGTGTAATCGCCTGTTAACAACAATTATCGACGATCTGGTGGGATCAGTGGCTGAGGAAAACTTCTGGGTGGAAAGTGGTAGCCTTGGGACTGGCTGAAGAGCCCGCTTTCGGATTTTCACGCAAGGCAGACCAAAATGGAAAATCATAGCTCATCTAGATCAGCGCGGCCGAATCGCCGCGAATTTCTTTTGACCTCGGGCGGCACGTTGGCGGCCAGCGTGATCGCGCGCAGTAGCAGGGTGATAAACGGGCTTAGCCCAGCGCAACCACACCAAAAGGAGAGCAAAATGAAAGGCAGCATACCTAGCATCGTGTTCTGCCACGGTATTTGGGCAGACGGCTCATGCTTCGCGAAGGTGATCCCCGCGCTTCAGGCCGACGGGCACGAGTGTATTGCCGTCCAATACAACCTCAACACAACCGCGGATGACATCGCCACCGTGAAACGCACGCTCGGGCGTGTGAGCAGTCCGGCGATTCTTGTGGGCCACTCTTATGGCGGGAGCGTGATCACCGGCGCGGGAGTTGACGATCGCGTTGTGGGACTGGTTTACCTCGCTGCATTTGCACCGGATGCCGGTGAGACGTCGCAGACGCAACCATCCAAGTTCCCGAAGACAGATGTTCTGTCACACGTGGAAGTGGCGGACGGACGTATCTGGCTGCTTCCGGAAGGGATGGATTCTTTCGCGGGGGACTTGTCCGAGCAGGACAAGAAGCTGGTTTGGGCGACGCAGACCGTGCCGGCTCCCGACCTGTTCGATGGGAAAGTGGAGGGAGCGGCGTGGAAGTCCAAGCCGAGCTGGTACATCGTCGCCAAAAACGACCGCACCATACAGCCTGACTGCGAGCGCTTTCTGGCTAAGCGCATGGGGGCCACGACTGTGGAGACCGCGAGCAGCCATGTGGTGATGCTGTCGCAGCCGCAGGTGGTGATTGATGTGATCCGGAAAGCAGTGAAAGGCGCTCAGGGAGCGGCGGCAACAGCCTGAAGCTGGGCAGTTTCCTCCAACCTTCGACGAGGCCGCCACTCAAATTGTTTGCAATAATTAGGTAGGGCGCCCGGGATATATCAACGGGACCGATTCGATCCTCGTCAAGTGCTCAGTTACAATCCGTGCAAGTCTGGGCTGGGCGACAACAGTCAGGGTCAAAACAACAACAAGCGATAGCCGCGACAGACGCTCGGATTGCAGCGAAGTTTCACAACTAACGGGGGAGCCACTTCTGTGGCTCCTCCTGATTCTTAGCAGCTGAGTGGTCCGGCGAATCCGTCTCGAATCCTCGAAACTCACTTCGGTTCTCTTCAACGCCGGAGCTGATGTGGTAGGGGACGCGTCGATACGTGCGCGTACCGGCGGCGTCCCGCCACATTTCTACTCATATCGCAGGGCGACGATGGGGTCGACGCGCATGGCTCTACGCGCGGGGATGTAACTGGCCACTGCTGCGGCGGCAGCTAGGGCGGCGGCTACAGCGGCGTACGTCAACGGGTCGATAGGATTTACGCCGAAGAGCAGTGAGGCCATCAGGCGCGTCAGTCCCAGTGCTGCAATCGAGCCGAAAATGATCCCGAGCGCAGCGAGCAGGGCGCCTTCGCGCACGAACATGCGGCGGACTTCGGAATTCTGCGCGCCGAGAGCCACGCGGATGCCAATTTCGCGCGTGCGTTGCGCAACTGAGTAAGAAATCACGCCGTACAATCCGGCGACGCCCAGCGCGAAGGCCATGGCGCCCGCAATTCCCAACAGGACCAGAGCGAAGGAAGTCCGCGCCAGCGATTTCTTGTAAAGATCTTCCACGGTTTGCGGATTGGCGAGCGGCAGTTCCTTACTGACGGACCAGACAGCCTGGCTGAGTTCCTGGATGAAGGCGCTGGAGCCGGCGCGCGGCGTGCGCACCACGTAAGAAACCTCGTTAGTGGCGTGAAGCGGCTCGGGACCGAAATGATCCATCAGCAGCGGCCAATAAATAGTTGCGGGAGCGGGTTTGTCCACGCCATCGGCGCGCTCATCGCCGACGACGCCAATGACCTCAAGCCAGGGAGAAATGCTCATGTGCCGGACGTGCTTGCCCAACGCCGCTTGCGGCGTGCCCCATAATTCGCGCGCAAGATTCTCCGAAACCATCGCGACGCGATGCTGATTGTATAAATCCTCCCAGGTGAAATCGCGGCCAGCTACCAAGGAATTGCCCATGGTAGCCAGCAGACCCGGCGAGACGAACTTGTAGACGCGGCCGGGAAGGTTCTCTGCTTCACGGCCTTCGATCAGCACGGGGTCGTACCAATGGCTGGAGCCCATGGGAATGTCGTTGGTGAGGCCCACTCTGGACACGCCGGGGACGGCAGCGATTTTGTCGGCGATAATGTGCTCCATGCGGGTGACAGCAACCGGGTCGGCGGAGACGCTGCGCGGAATGGAAATATCGAATGTTTGCAGTTCTTCAGGGTACAGGAAGCCGGGATTGACGTGGCGCAGCGCCTGGAAGGTGCGAATCATCAGCCCGGCGCTGGTGAGCAGAACCAAAGCAAGAGCAACTTGCACAACAACCAAAGCATTGCGCGCACGATGGCGCTGGCGGCTTTCACCGGCACCGCGGCCAGCGGTATGCAACGCCGCGGCCATAAACCCGCCTGCATAACGGATGGCGGGAATCAGTCCAAACAACAAGCCCGCAAAAACGGAAATGGCGAACGTGAAAAGAAGGGACCCCACATCCATCGAAATCTGCTCGAGGCGCGGAAAATCTTCGGGATGCAGGACCTGGAGCAGGCGCAGAGCGGCGAGCGCCAAGGCTGCTCCGACCGCGCCACCGGCGCCGCCAAGCAGCAGGCTTTCCACGAGCAACTCGCGCGCAATTTGCCACCAGCCGGCGCCGAGTGCGGAGCGAATGGCGAGCTCCTGCTGACGGCCTTGCGTGCGTACAAGCATCAAATTGGCAACGTTGGCGCAGGCAATCACCAGGACCATGCCGATGGTGCCCATGAGCACCCAGAGGACGCCGCCGATGTCGCCGAGCAGGCTGGCCTTGAGCGATGTGATTGCGGGCTTGAGACCGGATTGCTCGAAGCTGGCGAGGGACAGTCCCGGAAGCGGAGGAAAGGTGCGAAAGGCAACCGGGATCAGCCGCGCGCAATCGGCGCTGGCTTGCCCAAGGAGCACGCCAGGTTTGAGCCGCGCGATTCCGGAGTACTGAAATCGGCCGAGGAAGGTTTTGTTTCGGTCGAGCTGCAAGGGTAATAACACGGCAGCCTTCGAGTCCATGAACCAGAAATTCCGAGGCAGCACGCCGATCACCTGGTGCGGGCGGCCATCGAGGATGATGTTGCGGCCGATCAGGGAGACGTCGGCGCCGAACTTTTCGCGCCAGAAACCGTAGGCGAGGATGGCGGTGAGAGGGGCGCCGGGAGCGGCGTCGTCGTCGGAAAAGAGCCGGCCGAGCAAGGGCTCGACGCCGATCATGGGCAGGACTTCGGAGGTGAGCTCGAGGCTGCGAACGTGTTCGGGTTCGGCGAGGCCAGTGAGGTTATTGGAGTTCTCCCTCCACATCCCCACGGATTGGAACGAGCGCGACTGCTCGCGGTAGATGAAGTAAAGGAAGGCAGCGGAGCGGCCATGGAGACCGATGCTGGGCACGTCGTGACCGCAGTCAACCAGTTGTGCGGAATCGGGGAAGGGAAGAGGCTTCAGCAGCACGTTCTCGACTACGGCGAAAATGGTGGCGTTGGCACCGATGCCGATCGCCAGCGTGGCGATGGCAATAGCGGTGAAGGACGGCGATTTGCGCAGCACGCGCAGGCCGAAGCGCAGGTCTTGTTCGAGATCCTGCAGCCATCGGACGCGGCGGACATCGCGGCATTCCTCTTTCCGCTTCTCGATTCCGCCCATTTCCAGGAGTGCTTGCCGGCGCGCTTCTTCCGGGGCCAGGCCTTTCACGATGTACTCTTGCGTCTTTCGCTCGACGTGATCGCTCAACTCATCTTCTAGCTCCTGGTCTACCTGTCTGCGACGAAGCAACGACCGCAGGCGCAATGGAATTGTAAACAGCCAATGTTCGGGTCGCATTGTCGCCTCCTATCGCGCGCGAATCGCTTAAGCCTCTTTGAGTTTGACCACCCGCGAAATGGCGCTGGACAAGCGACCCCAGGCATTCGCTTCTTTTTCGAGCTGTCGCCGCCCCAGACGTGTGAGCGAATAGTATTTCGCGCGCCGGCCATGCTCGGACGTTTTCCACTCGGCCGCGATCCAGCCCTCTTGTTCCAATTTGTGCAGAGCCGGATAAAGCGAACCGTCGCTCACTTGCAGAACGTCGCCGGAAATTTGTTTTAACCGCTGGCTGACGGCGAAGCCGTTCATCGGCTCAAGCGCAAGGATTTTCAGTAGCAACATGTCCAGCGTGCCCTGCACGAGATCGCAAGGTTTGCTCATATGTCTTGTACCCTTGGTAACCGAGTACAATATGCGCTCGCTTCCCTCGGTAAGCAAGGGGAAAATAGGAACTGTGAACTTTAGGCACAGAATCACGACGGGGAAAGCACGGTTCTGACCAGCGAGCTTCCGTGCGGTGACCGTCTACTCGAAGTTAGTTAGCAACGGCTATCTAAACGGAGCGCTTTGCAATCGACGGTTCCCGAAAAGACGACGACATAGCATGGGGTGTGGTTTGTACGGCGAGGCCCGAGTGCATTGCCTGCAGCACCTTTTCCAGGTACTCCTGCAAAATATTCTGGATGTAGGGATTCGCCAGCCAGGCGATGATAGCGGGGACGCTGCGGCTGAGCGCGATCAATTTCGATTTGAAGGAAGACGCCAACTGCTTTCTTGCTGGCAGCTCCAGTCCAAATTCAGCCTCCAGAGCAATCCTCGATCGTCACCGACGGGCAATACATGTTCGGCAGGCTTGCCGACATCGGCCAATTCGGCAATGCGAGTGGAGCGGGAGCGCCGGTAGCCGCGGCTCGCATCAATGCGAGAGTAGCGATCGTCGAGATTTACATCGTAGAAGACCGGCGACCTGGCTTGGCGGAACATGCGCAGCTGGACGTGGAAGGTGTCTTTCTCCTGACTCAGAATTTTGGATTGCTGCACACCGAAACTGAAAACTTGCGGATAGGCCGGATAGTTTTGCATCAGGGCCATTGTCGCTACCCAGTGATGTACTAGGCCATGGGGTATGCGGATCGGCCTGTTGTCGTCGCGCGTTTCGAGCGTTTCGTTACAACTTCGCCGCGCGCTAATTTCTCGCGGAGTTGCTTACGTAGCGACTCCTCCTGGCTGTCGATCCAGAGAAATGCGGCGGATTTGCGCATTTCTGCTGCTCTCTCTCTTCTTCCGTTACCCTGACGTACTGATCAAAAGCCTGGATGGTGTCCTGTTTGAGTTCAGTCGCCCGCGCGGCGAACGCCAGAAGCAACCCGAAGCAAAGGGTACGCAGCGCCGCGGGCCATCTCGAGTCGCTCCGCGGTTTTTTGAGAGAATACCGGCGATTCGCCCTGGTGACTTTCTATTCTAGCTGAGGCATGCAGTTGATTTCGTTCCCCACCTTGGGGTGTTAATTCGCTGACAAATTTCGAACGGTTAGCACCAAGCCTGCTTCCCGCTTGGCAGGTGTACCGCAGATTTTTTGACAACACCATAGCTTGACGACCGCGAGGCAAAGCACATCCCTCTCAATTGTGCATCGGCTTTTGATAGTGGCGTGGCTGGTATTTGAAGTGGCGATTTAGGATTGCAGTTTATTCAGGAAGGTGAAGTATCGGGCGCGGTCTTCCTGGCTCATGGCGACGATGCCCACACCCATTCCCTGGCCCGGTGTGACGTCGCGGACAATTGCGCGGGCGCGTACACCGTTTCCCGGAATGTCGATCAGGAACTGGATCATGGTTCCGGTCTGGGGAGGTTTGTTGGTGCGAATGAACAAGCCACCCAAACTCAATGTCTGCACGCGCGAGACGAATCTTAGAGTCCCACTGAGCCACGCTACGTTTAGTCCTTCTGGTGATTTGATCCGGGGGTAGCGCCGAGTGGAATTAGAAAGCATGGTGAAACTGTAGCGAACATTATTCCCTCCGGCTACGCTTCGAGTCTCCCGCAGTGCTGTAAAAAACAACAGACTCGACTGCAGCCGAAAAGAAAGGAGATGGTGAACGCTATCCTGCCGGTTGGCTGGCCACCTTTGAGCGACACGTTGGCGAAGGTCGTTGCCAAACAAATTCCGATTTTTTCTTGAGGAGCCTGTTCCCGGGCCCGTGGGGTCACGGAAGCAGGCTTGAATCAGTGGGGAGCAAAATTCGGAAGTCCGACAATTTTTGTATCACTCGTGGAGTGGGCAGATCGGATTATTGTGGAGTGAATGACGGTTCGGGTCGGTTCCTCGTAGCTCCGCGAAAATTAGCAATGCTCTCATGCCTTTACCGGATCAGTGGGATTTCTTTCTCTCGGCTTGGGCGACGCGGGCTTTCACGAGTTTCTTGACGAGCGATGTTGGCAGGGGCTTGCCGGCGGGGAAGCGAATGGTGCCTTTGGATTTGGAGAAGGGCTTCAGCTCGTTTGTGAATTTTTCGATGATGACGGCAGTGGGGAACAGACTGCAGTGATTTGAAAAGCCGGCATACCAGACGAGGATGCGTTCTTGTTTGAAGGCGGGGATACCGTAGCTGATGATTTCGACGGAGCCTTTGGGGACGGCGGAGCGGATGGTGGCGCGCATTTTGTCTAGCATGGTGCGGGTTGGTTCGGGGATGCGGCCGAGGTATTGATTTACGGTTTTTGGGGCGGGGCGAGTCTTCTTCTTGGCGGGTCTGCGATTAGTTGACTTCCGTTTTTTCACTGTGTAATTCCTGCGAGGGCATTGTACGCCTGGAGCTGCTTGGGCTGTGAGTTGTGTTGAAGTGACTGGGTTGCGTGCTGCTGACAAGCAAAGAACGCAAGTAAGTAGGAAACAAGCAATTTTGGTTGCGCCGCGGTGAAGCGTGGGCGCAGGCCCTTCGCTTCTCAGGTTGAATCCCTCGCACCTCAGGAAGTAGGAATGCCTGTGCTACTGAAAACTACGCGTAGAGGAACGGGCGGGATTTGTGGCTGGTCCAGAAGTAGGCGAGGATGATGACGCTGGCGACTGCGGCGTAGGCGCACCAGAGGGACGTGAAGGCGTAGCGCTTGAAGATCATCACTGCGAGGAGAATAATGAGATTTGCAGCGCCGAAGATGACCATCATTTTGATTTTTGAGAAGAAGAGGGAACCACAGGTGGCGATTACGTAGAGGATGGCGACGATGGTGTTGTTGGTGGCCGGGTTGATGTAGACGATGCTGTTCCCCTTCACGTAGACCTCGAGCTGGAAAGCCGTGAGTGCCCACAAAATATAGAGAGTTGTGCCGCCTCCGATGATGAGGAACGGGAGCATGCGTTTGCGTGCTTTGGCGGTTGGCTCGAACAAGAAAATGCTGAGAGGCAGGAGGAAGGGAAGGAGCCCCTGTGCGTAGAGCATGAAGGCTGCGCCCATGTCGTGGGCGACTTTGGGTGACAGGATGCCGTCGAGGCCGAGCCAGACGAAGCCTTCGATGAATTGATGAATGGCGAAAAGCGTAGGGAGCGTGGCGAAGAGGAGTTCGCGGCGGTGTTTCACGCGGGAGAGTGTAGCAATGCCGATACCGGCGAGGACTGTGCTCCCGGCAAAATTGGCTGCGGCTGAAAAGCACATGGAGCGTTTTCTCCGGTGCGGAACGTACATGAAATGGGAGAGAAGGCGAAGTGTTTTTTTATTTGAGTGCGATATCGGGCGGGTAGCCTGTTGGGGCGTGTTGCCGCAGGCAAGGCGCACAGGCAAGAGTGCCTGTGACACTGGAAGGCGATACCTCATCCGCTATTATTCCGTTCTCACGGCTGATATGCTCCCTTGCCGGCAAACTTCATGAAAGAGGTCTTTCCATGATGCGATTCTTGTGGGCGCTTGTTGTACCCGTATGTGCGATCAGCTTTTCATTGCAGTCGCAGGAACAGAAAACAAAAGCGCAGGATTACCTGTTTGCTTGGGTTGGCGACGAGGCTCATAAGGGAAACGATTTTCTCGCCGTGATTGACGCGGATCCCTCGTCGGCGTCGTATGGACGTTTGGTGACGACTTTCGCAACGGACCAGAAGACGATGCAAGTGCATCACACCGAGTACACGATGCCTTCAAGTGGAATGCTCTTTGCGAATGATCACGGCGCCGGGCGGACTTTTATTTTCGACGTGCGCGATCCGTTGCATCCCAAGGCTGTGACCTCGTTCACCGACATCGGCGGATACATGCACCCGCATTCGTACTTGCGGCTGCCTGACGGAAATGTGCTGGCGACGTTTCAGCACGCGCATCATGGAGCGAGCGAGGGTCAGACGGGCGTGACGGGCGGCCTCGTGGAAATTAATGACGAGGGCAAGGTGGTGCGGAGTGCGAGCAATGCCGATCCGGCGTTTGCTGACGCGCTGTTGATGCCCTACAGCCTCGTGGTGCTTCCTGAGATTGACCGCGTGGTTTCCACGAATTCCTCGATGCATTTGGACGATATTTTTAGCGGCGTGACGTATCAGGTGTGGCGGCTCTCCGACTTGAAGCTGTTGAAGACGGCGTATCTTGACGTGGGAGAAAATCGCTACGCGCAGATTAGTCCGGAAGAGCCCCGTCGCGGACCGGACGGATCGGTGTTCATTCAGACGCTGGGCTGCGGAATTGAACGCATCACGGGCGTGGACAAGGACGAACCGAAAGCGCAGCTGGTGTACACGTTTCCTGGAAACTGGTGCGGCGTTCCCACGATCGTGGGGCACTATCTGGTACAAACGGTCCCGGCGGTGCAGAGCCTGATTGTGATCGATATTGCGAATGCGGCTAAGCCTGTGGAAGTTTCGCGAATCAAGCTGACCGATACTTATAGCCCGCACTGGACGGCTTGGGGCGAGAAGACGCAGAGGCTGGTGGTAACTTCGAGCGGGTCGCCTGAGGATCATCGGATGTTTCTGCTGAAGTTGGATCAGGCGACTGGGGCAATCACGATGGATGATGCCTTTCGCGATGTGGATGGGAAGATGGGATTCAATTTTGGTGAGCGTGACTGGCCGCAGGGGTGGAAGGGAACTGGGGCGCCGCATGGCGTGGTATTTTCGAACTGAGTGGTGAGAGGCACTCGAATCGTTGGATCGAGCATGAGAGGTGGCCTCAGCGCACTGAAAGACGAAGAACGCTAGCATGCGAAAGACAAGTATTGGTGGTTGCGCCGCAGTTTCGCGTTGGCACAGCCAGGAATGCCTTTGCTACTTACGGTCGAGCCAGGTGGTTTGGAGTTTTGGCGGGTGTTGGAGAGTTTGCATCACGACGCAGAACTGTTCGGTCTTTTCCTGCAGAGCGCTTAGCTGCTTTGGGCTTGCATTGGGCGCAACGATGTTGACGTTTGTGCGGATGCTTTCGAAACCCACCGGTGCCTCTTTCGAGATGCCGAGCGTGCCGCGAAGATCCAAATCGCCTTCCACCGTGACTTCGATGCGTTCGGATGCGATGCCCATGGCTGCGGCCACCATTTGACAAGTGATTTGCACGCATGCGGCGAGAGCCCCGAGTAAGAGATCGCCGGAACAGGCTCCCGCTCCTGCGCCTCCCACTCCCTTATGAGCTTCGGCTTGATAGATGGCGCGGCCGATATCAACGGAGCATGAAACAGGAGCGTCCGTCTGGCTGCCTTTCGCGCGGAGAGTAATACGCGAGGCGGTGGGGTCGGCGCGGTATTGGTCTTTCAGAGGTTTCTGCAGCGATCGAAGATCCATGCGGGCCTCGTTCATTTATTTTCAGCGACCATTTTAAAGCCATTCTAAACGCCAAAAAGATTCCGGACGCGGTGCCTTGTGAGCCTTTCGCCTGCATGCTAGCATCGAATCCGATCAGGAGAGCCGACGTGCCCAAATATGTTATCGAACGCGACGTTCCAGGAGCAGGAAATTTAACCGACGCGCAGCTGCGGGAACTTTCGCAGAAGTCGGTGAGTGTGCTGAAGGGCATGGGTCCTGAAATTCAGTGGCTGCACAGCTATGTGACCGGCGACAAAGTGTATTGCGTTTATCTGGCCCCCGATGAAGCTGCAATCAAGGAACATGCGCGTAGGGTTGGCCTGCCGGCAAATCGTGTGTCTGCGGTGAGGCGATTGCTAGACGCTTCAAGCGCGGAATAAGCTCGCGTGATCCGTAGTCAGCCCCACAATCAATTCTATTCGAAGCTAAATTCTCCGCGTGTCGCGGAGCACTAGCCCGGCGAAGATTCTGCGTCGGACCTCAGGGCTTCTTCGATTGCTTTCTCGATCGCTTTCTCGAGAGGCATGCCCCAGCCTTCCAGCCACGCCGTGGCGCCTGATGTGTTGGCCAGGGCGTAGCGGGCCGGACCCAGATGAGCCTCTAGCTTGGCCTGTTCCACGGGCGTGAGCGGCACGCCAATATTTTGACGGAGAGCGGCGGCCGCTCCGGCAAGACGCAAGGAACGCTCGGCCTGAAATTGGATGGATGCGGAGCAGGCGAAGCATTCCAAAAGACGCGCGATTCCGCGCTTGTGTTCGAGCTCCTGGAAAACTTTCAAGCTTTCGCGGTAGAGGGCGTGAGCGGCGGCGCAATCATGCTGTTCTCTCGCGAGGTTTCCAAGATCAGCGAGAGTGCCGGCTACCCCCCAGCGATCGCCGAGTTCGCGGAACAACGAGAGGGCCTGCTCGTAGAGAGAGCGCGCGGAGGCGGAGTCGCCTTCATCGCGGGCCACATCGCCTTTGTAGTTGATCGACCAGGCCACGCCGGTGCGATCACCGATCTGTTGGAAAAGCGACTGGCATTCATCATACAGCGAGCGCGCGCGGGCGAAATCGCCCTGGAGTTTCGTGACGCTCGCGAAATTGCTGAGAGCTCGAGCGATCGCTTTCGAATCGCCGATTTCCCGCCACAACTCGAGATTTTCCTCGGAGAGCGAACTTGCCAGGGCGAGATCGCCGCGATCGCGTGCCGAAACGGCTATCGCATTCAAACAGACGGCGACACCTTGTTTGTCACCCAGTTTACGAGAGAGAGCGCGGCTTTCGCCGATCAGGGCTTCGGCCTGAAGGTAATCTCCCTGCTCCACGGTGAGTATGCCTGCGGCAAAAAGAGCGCGGGCCCGCGCTCTGGTAGGAGCAGCTGCGGCTGGGAGTTTGAGAAGTTTGCCCAGCCAGTCTCTGCCTTCGGAAAGATACTCGAGCCGTTCCCAGAAACGAAACAGCGCCGCGCCGAGGCGCAACCCCCAATCCGCATCGTCGGTTTCGATGAGGTAATCGAGCGCGGCGCGGAAGTTGTCGTGCTCACGCACGAAATTCTCGAGCCATTCCGAACCGACCGTCTCGCCCTGCTCAATGGCGCCTTCTTCGGCGAGAACGAGACAATAGGCGGCGTGAGCGCGCTTCGTGGCAGCTTCTTCCCTGCTGGCTTCCACCTTTTCGTGCGCGTATTCGCGAATGGTTTCGAGCATCGTAAAGCGCGATTCGCCGTTGGGCTGGGCGACTTGCTGAACCAGGCTTTTGTCCACCATCGAAGCCATGCCGTCGAGCAGATCCAAATCGAGATCCGCTTTCGCGTCACAGACGGCTTCGACGCTCTCCAGCGTGCACCCGCCGGCGAACACGGAAAGTCTCCGAAAAAGTTTCTGCTCGGCTGTGCTGAGCAGGTCGTAGCTCCAATCGATCGCGGCGCGCAAAGTCTGCTGGCGCTGTGGAAGATCGCGAGCGCCACCCGTGAGCAATTGCAGCCTGCTGGCGAGGCGCGTGCGCATGGCGGCGAGAGAGAGAACTTTCACGCGCGCGGCTGCTAATTCGATCGCGAGCGGCAGGCCGTCCAGACGGCTGCATATCTCGATGATCGCGGAAGCATTTTCCGAATTCAGTTCGAAATCCGGCTTGGCTGCACCGGCACGCTGCAGAAAGAGAGCTACCGCGGGGTATTTTGAAAGGCCCTCGATACTAGGCCGGGAGCGCGAATCTGGCACCGCCAGGGGCGGTACGGGAAACTCGTGCTCACCGTAGACGTGGAGAGCAGCGCGGCTTGTAACCAGGATCTTCAGATTCGGACCCATGGCCAGCAGGTCGGCGATCGTCGGCGCGGCTTGCAGAAGATGCTCGAAATTATCGAGGAGGAAAAGCACCGCAGGGCGCGATGGGTCCTGGAGATGCTTTTTCAAGAGCTCGAAGGGCGATTGGCCTCCCGCCTCGCGCAGTCCGAGCGCCTGAACGATCACGGAAAGAAGCAGGCCGGAGTCGTTGACCGCGGAAAGCGGGACAAAATGAATCCCTCCGAGAAATCGGTCGGCTACGGTGGCGGCGATTTCAAGACCAAGCCGCGTCTTGCCGATTCCGCCCGGGCCGGTGACCGTGACCAGGCGAACATCGGGGCGCAGCAGAAGCTCCTTCGCGGCTCCGATTTCTTTTTCGCGGCCCACGAATCCGGTGCGCTGTACAGGAATATTCGACTGGCGAGATTCCGGGTGCCGCAGAACTTTCTCCACGAAACGGTCGCGTATCGCGGCGAGTTCGTGGGCGAGATCGCGCGTTGAGGCGTAGCGTTTCTCAGGCTCCTTTGCTAGGCAACGCTCGATGGCCCAGGCCAGCGGCGCAGGCGCATCGGGGACGAGCGCGGCGATGGGATCGGGTTGCTCGCGCAAAATCGCGACGAGAGTCTCGGCGGCGGTGGCTCTGCGGAAGGCGCGCTTTCCGGTAACCATCTCGTAGAGCACGAGGCCGAGCGAAAATTGATCGGATCGGAAATCGAAAGAGAGGCCGCTGGCCTGCTCGGGCGACATGTATTCCGGCGTGCCCAGAATTACGCCCGAGCGCGTGTCCGAACTGGCCCGCGTGTGCAATTGCGACAACTCTTCGCCGGCGGGGACGAGCTTGGCCAGACCGAAGTCGAGAATTTTGACGAATCCATCCGCGGTGATCATCAGGTTTCCGGGTTTGATGTCGCGATGTGCGATGCCGGACTCGTGCGCCTTGGCGAGTCCTTCGGCGATTTGCGCGGCGATGTCAATGGCTTGCCGAATCGGCACGGGGCCTGCTTTCAGCAAATCGCGGACGGTGGCGCCCTCCACCAGCTCCATCGCGATGTAATGAGTGGAACCGTCTCGTCCCATCTCATGGATGGTGACAATGTTGGGGTGATTGAGCGCCGATGCGGAACGGGCTTCGCGTTCGAAGCGGTGCAAGTGTTCGTCCGCAGTGGCCAGTGCTTCAGGCAGAATCTTGATAGCAACGATGCGATTGAGGCGCGCGTCGCGAGCGCGGTACACCTCACCCATTCCGCCGGCGCCTAATGCGCCAACGATCTCGTACGGCCCGAGTTTGGTCCCTGGGGCAAGCATCCCGGTGGGCGCGGCCATAGCTGCAAAGCGGAACTATCGCATGAACAGCCTTGCTAGAAGATATAACAAAATTAGAGCTGATGTTACAACGCGGATTTCCACCCTTTCGCAACAGCGGCGAGGGATCCTGCCAATGGGGGCTTCATCGAGTCGCGCCAGATCAAGTGATCGGAATGCGCTGGCGAATATTTTGTCGACGGGGTTCGCGTGTCCGGTTTCGTCGAGGAACAGGACCAATTTTAGATTCTCGATATAAAATCCTTCGAGTGTGTGCGTACCCCGGCCCTCCGTGGCGTAGCATCATGGCGCTGGGACCGTGGTCGGAAACCGAAGTGGGAGGAACGGGCCGGGAGCGCAGCACGACGTCGCTTCCTTCCCGTTGGAGCGTGACCATCTTGTCCTCGCCAACCGTTTTCACCAAAAGCTTGTAGTCACCCGCCGCCAATTTATGGCCGTGGCACTGCCCTTCATAGGGTAGTGAGACATGCCCTTCGAATTCTGTCTTGGCCGGTGTATGTACCATGGCAGCCGTGTTGTGCGTTTCGTGGTCCTGGGCTCCGGTTTCCGCTTGGGCGTGAGTAATGGCCGGGAAGAAAGCTGCCAGCATGAGTGCCGCGATCGTCCACGTGATTTTTGTCAACCCATTATTGATTCTATTTTTCATCGAGGACTCCATTTGCCTTCCAGCGGCAAGGTTCGAATTCCGAATATTACATTCCGGATCACTTGCCGCTGTCATGAACGCGCATGTGACTCCGGCCCCAAAAGAATCATCAATGCATGAAATTCCGTTTGACGAGCGCTATTTCTGAAAACCGCTTCGCGGAGCCGATCTTCTGGCCGTTGCGGCGCTAAGTGCTACAATGGTCAGCTTTTCAGTTTGCATCGCTCGGGTCAATTCAGCATCGAATCGTCAGGAGAGTTTCAGTGCGCAAGGTGATCATCATCGGAAGCGGATGTGCGGGACTTACGGCGGCAATTTATGCGGCGCGTGCGGAACTGCAACCGCTGGTGCTGGACGGCTATGAGCCGGGCGGTCAGCTCGGACTGACGACGCTGGTGGAAAACTTTCCCGGATTCCCCGACGGGATTTTGGGCCCCGCGCTGATCGAGAACGCGCGGAAACAGGCGCAGCGGTTTGGAGCGGAGTTTGCCTCAGGGGCGGTGAGTTCGGTGGACTTAAGCAAGCGGCCTTTCAAAATTGTGGCCGGCAAGGAGACCTACGAGTGCGAGACGCTGATTATCGCGTCGGGCGCCTCGGCGCGGATGCTGGGGATCGAGTCTGAAAAGCATTTGCTGGGATACGGCGTTTCGACGTGCGCCACCTGCGACGGCTACTTTTTCCGCGAGCGCGACATTATTGTGGTGGGGGGCGGCGATACGGCGATGGAAGAAGCGACCTTCCTTACAAAGTTTGCGAAAAAAGTGACGCTGGTTCACCGGCGGAATGAGTTTCGCGCGACGAAGATCATGCTGGATCGCGCGCGGGCGAACCCCAAAATTGAAATTCTCACGCCGTACGTGATCGAGCATGTGGACGACGTGGAGAAGAAGTCGGTGGAATTGGTTAAATTGCGAAACGTCGATACCGGTGAATTCAAGACCGTAGCGGTGGAAGGCGTGTTTGTGGCCATCGGGCACGACCCGAATACCAAGATTTTCAAAGGGCAGCTGGATATGGATGCGGACGGCTACCTGATCACTCACGACGGGCCGAAGACCAACGTGGAAGGTGTCTTCGCGGCGGGCGATGTGCAGGATCATCATTACCGGCAGGCAATTACGGCTGCGGGGTCCGGTTGCATGGCGGCCATGGATGCCGAGAAGTTTGTAGGCAAAAATAAACTGTAAACGAGTGCTAGTCGAATCGAGCAGTTCGCGGCATAATTTCCCGGCGCATGCGAATGGCATTATTCTCCTTCCGAAAGGCGCGCGTTTTCTGCTGATGCGCGCACTTCTTCTGAAACTTTCCGAAAGCAAGCGGCTCGCGCCGCTCATCATGAAGAATGGTGTGAGCCGGCGAGTGGCGCGGCGGTTTGTGGCGGGTGAGACCCTTGACGATGCGATCGAAGCCGCGCGTGTGCTCAATTCGCAGGGCCGCTCGGCAAGCCTCGATTTGCTCGGAGAAAACGTTTCGAACGAGGCAGGGGCCCGTGACGCTGCGGATGGTTATGTTGCGATGTTCAACCGGATTGCGCGCGAGAATCTGAATGCGAATGTGTCGCTGAAGCTCACGCAACTGGGATTGGACCTGAGCGGATCGCTTTGCCAGGAACTGGTGGAAAAAATCGTGGCGCACGCCACCGGTTTGGGCAATTTCGTGCGCATCGATATGGAGGGCTCCGCGTACACACAGCGCACCGTGGAATTGACGAAGCGGGTGCGCACCAGATACACCGGCGTCGGAACGGTGATGCAGGCGTATCTTTACCGCGCTGAGAAGGATGTGCAGGATCTATTGAGCGTGGGCTGCCGGATGCGGCTTTGCAAAGGCGCCTATAAGGAACCGCCCGAAATTGCCTTTCCCGAGAAGGCCGATGTGGACGCGAATTACGTTAAGTTGATGAAGCTGCTGCTGCCCAGCGGAATTTATCACGGGATTGCAACCCACGATCCAGCGATGATTCAGGCCACGAAGGATTTCGTGCGCGAAAAAAATATCGGGCGCGACCAGTTTGAGTTCCAGATGTTGTATGGCATTCGCACCGATATGCAAAAGCAATTGGTGCGCGAGGGTTACCGGTTGCGGATTTATATTCCGTTTGGCACGGACTGGTTTCCTTATTTCATGCGGCGCTTGGCGGAGCGGCCGGCGAACCTGGCGTTCTTCTTGCGAAATTTGCTCCCGAAGTCAACGAGAGATGCGACTTGAGCCGACGCCGAGGAATTCCCGCGACGAAGACGGTGCCATCGCGGCTATCGTAGCGCGGCAAGTCCTGAGTGGGCCAGGCGCGGCGCCGGAACCGCGGGCACTGCATTCATCGGAAAGCGCGACATCACGATTCCGGCTGAGACGCGGCTGCATTTCAAATTGACGGCGCCGCTAACGGTTCAGCCGCCCGCCCAATAGACAACCGCCGCGGAATATCTCTGTCCCATCTGCCAATCAGGATTTGCGGCAGACCGCCACGCCATCGCGCAACGGAATGATGACGGGAAAAAGCTCGTCCGACGAATAGACCGCACGGTTGAATTGCTGAACCGAAGTCGTGCAAGCGTCTTTCGATTTCGTGGTGACGCGGCCGGACCAAAGCACGTTGTCGGTGATGAGAAGTCCGCCGCTCTTCAATCGTGGAACCGCTTTTTGCATCGCTTCGGGATACTGGTGCTTGTCCACATCAATGAAGATGAGATCGAACGGCCCGCCAATTTCATCCAGAAGCATCAGCGCATCGCCCACGAGTATTTGCACGCGATCGCTCACACCGGCGCGATTTAGATACTGCCCCGCGAGCTTCGCGTTCTCCCCGCTACCATCTGTGTAATAAATCTCCGCGCCCGGCCCTGCGGCCCGCGCAAGCCAGATGGTGGAATAGCCGATCGCGGAGCCCATTTCAAAAATCCGTTTCGCGCCGGAGGTCTGCGCCAGCAGGTAGAGCAAGCGACTGCAGACCGGGCCGATGATGGGAACGTTGTGCTTCCTGGCGTAACGCTCCATTTCGGTGAGGACGGCGTCTCGCTTCGGCAGCAGGGAATCGAGATATTTCTCGACGTTCGAATTCAGGATTTTGCCGGCCATTCAGCTCCTCCGCTGTGCGTCGCGCGAACCGTGCGCGCTAACGGCGAGTGCGCGAATCGGGAAAAAACTCAATCCCTAAAGATTAGCCAAACCGAGACAATCGCGAGTCAAGCCATTGAAACTTATCTCGCGCTGGCGGACTTCTCTTCGCCCAGCGTTTCGCCGGGTTTCATCACGTGGTATTCGAGGCTGGGAACATCGCGCGTCAGTTCGCGTAATGCATCCGGAGTTCCCGTGAGCGCAGGGAACGTCCCAAAGTGCATGGGAATTACGTGCCGAACGTTGAGCAGCCGCACGGCCAGCGCCGCTTCGCGCGGGCCCATCGTGTAATGATCGCCGATCGGAAGCATCGCCACGTCCGGCGAGTATAACTCGCCGATAATTTTCATGTCGCCAAAGACAGCCGTATCGCCCGCGTGATACACGGTGAGCCCGCCAGGCAGACGAATGATGTAGCCGCACGCTTCGCCGCCGTAAACGATCTTGTCGCCATCCTGAATGCCACAGGAATGAATTGCGTGCACCATGGTCACTTCAATTTCGCCCGCCTTTTGTGTCCCGCCCTTGTTCATGCCCGAAATATTGGTCACGCCTTTCGATTCAAGCCATCCGCTAGTCTCGTGAATCGCCACCACGCGCGGTTTGAATTTCTTGCCAAGCTCGACGGCGTCGGCAATGTGATCGAAGTGGCCGTGCGTTATCAGCATCGTATCCACGCGGTCGAATTTCTTGAGCGCCTCGGGCGTCATGGGATTTGACTGAATCCACGGATCTACCAAAATCACATTACCGGTGGGAGTGGTAATCCGAAACGCGGCATGGCCCAGCCAGGTGAGTTTATTTCCGCGAGTTTGCAGCATCGGGAACCTCCGAAAGAGATGAATTGCTGTGGCTGGACGCATTCTGACCCGCCGCGCCGCTGATGGTTAGTGGCCGTTCGCCTGCGCACCCGGACTGGCCAGCACCTGCCGTATTCCTTCTTCAAACGAAGCGCGTGATTGTCCGCCTACAAAGTGGCCGAGGATGTGCCCATCGCGCCCATAAAAAATCGTCTCCGGCATCGTGCCGGTCCAAGTCGGATTCACGCCGCGATAGAATGCATCCACGTCGATTCCAGGCTTCTGGCGATAGTTGGAAAATCCGGGTTGATTGCGCGCGAGAAAGCGGCGCACCAGATTCATGTCCGCGTCGTCATCGAGACTCACGCCGAAAATTGCCAACCCCTGCGGCGCGTATTGTTTTTGCAACTCGACAAGCAGCGGAAATTCGTCGCGGCACGGCTCGCACCATGTCGCCCAGAACGTGACCACCAGCGGTTTGCCCCGGTACTTCGCCAGCACCTGGTTGTAGCCGGCCAGGTCGATCAACGGCAAGTCTATCGCCGCGGCTTTGCCGGATTTAGGCGCTGGTTTCGCCGAAGCCGACTGCGCTGGCGTAGAAGGCGAGACGCCCGCCGTCATAAGCGCGAGCACGAATATCGAAAGCAGCGCGAATGACTGCGCCCATTTGAATCGCTTTGTCTTCACCTCAAACATTCTAGCGGTTTAGACGCCGGGACAGCAACTTCGGTAGTGCACGCCAACGCGCCCCGCATCCTTGTCACCCGACGAGAGACGCCAAAGCCCGCCCGTCACCGCGCAAAGTCACCAAGCCACCGCCAGCGCCAAGCGCCCATCACCTCGCAACGTTACAAAGCCACCGTCGCCACGTGACGCCAACCCTCAACCGTAGCTCAGGTCCCTCCCGATCGCTCTTTGATCGGGATGACCTGAGGCCTTTGGCTCGCAACGCATGTTGCGGCGTTCGCCTCGCACCGCCCACCGCTCAACGGACATCGCCCTCGCAGCGCCTCAGAACCAGCCCACACACACCCGCCTGTCATTCTGAGCGCAGCGAAGAACCTCTCTTCCTTCTCACACGTATGTCTCAACCCGCATTCCGCGACGACAGCAGCGCCCCCGACGCATACTTGTGCCCCTCTGGGAATGATGATATAAAAAATGTTTAAAATGCGGTGGGCAGCACAGCAGTGGATTCTGTGAGCAGGATAGCCCTTATCCAGGAGAAAACGAAATGGCTTATGTAATCGCAGAGCCTTGCATCGGTACAAAGGACACAGCGTGCGTCGACGTTTGTCCGGTGGACTGCATCCACCCGCGCAAGGACGAGCCCGATTTCGAGGCGGAAACACAGCTCTACATCAGCCCGGTGGAGTGCATCGACTGTGGCGCGTGCGTCCCGGTTTGCCCGGTGACCGCCATTTTCGCGCTGGAAGATCTGCCGGAGAAGTGGGCGAACTTCACGCCGATCAACGCGGACTGGTACACGAACAAGAAGGCGTAACGAAACCGGCTGGCTGCTGGTCCTCAGCCAATAACCTTAAGCGAGGATCCTGAGGCGGGGAATAACAACGTGTTTTGCGCGGCGAATCGGGAGATTTGCCGCGCTTTTATTTTTGGGCCCCATGCTTAGGCTTCCGGTTCGATGCCCAGAGCTTTTCGGCCCGCTTCGCTGATCATTGCCGGATTCCATGCTGGTTCCCACACGATTTCAACATTCACATCCCGAACTTCCTCCATCGCGGCGATGCGCTGCCGCACTTGCTCGGGAATGGCCTGCGCCGAAGGGCAACCCTGCGACGTGAGCGTCATTTTCAGAGTCACATTCCCTTGCGCATCGTTCTGCACGTCGTAAATCAATCCAAGATCCACGATATTCACGGGAATTTCCGGATCGAAACACTGGCGCAGTGCGGCTGTAATTTGTTCGCGGTCGAGCGGCATAGGACCTGCTTTGCAGAATTTCATAGCTGCGCGCTCGTGTCAATCCGATGCAAGGCGGCTTCGCGGCAGAATCGCCGCTTTTCTTCCAGCTCCGCAGGCTGTATCCTTGACTACGGCAAGAGTGAATTGCTCGCAGTGATATTAAATCAGCGATTCACGATGCATGAATTTACGCGGGTGTTGCATCCCACAAATCTCATCCCAGCAAATTTCCACCAAGACGATGAAACCGTTAACAGCAAGGTGCTTACCCCGGTGTTGTTTCTGATTCTCGCTCTGTTCACTCCCCAAGCATTTGCCCGGCACTCACAGGATCAACCCGCCGATCATCCAGCGCGTAATTACGATGACCGCCAAAGATTTTGAGTTCGATCCGGCTGAGATTCACGCCAAGGTCGGCCAGAAAATTCAATTGAAGGTCACTTCTACAGATCGCATTCACGGGCTCCGCATCAGCCCCGTCCCCGAAGGCGACAAAAAGAGCGCCTCTCCCGGCCTCACTTTTGTCCTCCGCCGAGGAATGCCTGAAGCTTAAGAAAGATGAAAGCGAAACCCTTGAATTCACGGCTGTCGCACCCGGCACTTACAAGTTTTCCTGCTGCAAGCTCTGCGGCAAAGGCCACGGCAAAGTGAAGGGGGAAATTATCGTCGAGCCTTAGTCAGGCGGGACGTGCACGGTTTCCCCGCGCGGAGTGCTGCTGCGCGGACTTTCGTGCGCGCCTCAATTTCGGGAGCGCTTTCTCGCCAAGGTCGTCGCCCATCCCGATAGCCCGGGCCCAGCGCTTGGCGTTCTCGCGAAACTCACCAATCTCGAGCCCGTGATGATCGGTGGGGAAGCGCAATAACTTCACGATTCCAGACGCAAGCAGAAGTTCCACGCCCTCCGGGTTTCCGCGCTGCCGGTGATGAAACGCGGCGGTCACCTGGATCAGGCCCTGCAGGAAGGTTTTCTCCGGCTCAGCTTCCACCAGCCATATCTCTTCCCAGAATTCATGTGCTTCGAAGAATTTCTTCGCATTGAAATGCGCAAGCCCCTCTTCGAACTTCTTCTTTCGCTCGGCGGATTTCATCGTGCGATCGCTCAAGTCTCGATAGAATCTTTCCTGTTTTGGCCGTGATAAGCAATATCAGCGTGGAGACGCAGGCGAGATGGAAATTGGTATTGAACTGCCCGGAGTCAAGCTGGGCGTTGTCGACGCCGATGGGCTCAGTGTCGTCGCGGTTGATTTGGCCCTGGCGAAATTGGTGGACGAAGTTTCTGAGCGGAAGCGCAGCGAGTTCACCGTCGAGAGTCTTGCGGAGGCGCCCGCAATTCGAGCCGTGCGCGCCATGTTTCGCGAATGGGGTATGGATCCGTCGAAATACCGGCCCTCGTCGGAAGCGTTGCTCCGCCGCGTGGTGCAGGGCAAGGGGCTTTACCGCGTTTCGAACGCTGTGGATATTTGCAATTTGGGCTCGATTGAAACGGGCTGGCCGTACGGTTGTTATAACCGAGGGCGCATTCGTCCGCCTATTGCGCTGCGACATGGCTTTCCCGGCGAGATGTACGAGGGAATCGGGAAAAAAATGTGGCATCTCGAGGGCCGGCCTGTTTTAGCCGATCCCGATGGTCCGTTCGGAAGCCCGATCAGTGACTCCACTCGAAGCATGATCACGGAATCGGCGCGCGAAGTCCTCGTAGTGATCTACGCGCCTGAAGGTTCGGCTGATTCTGCGGTGGAGGCGGCAATGGCACGGCTGGACGAGCGCTTCGGGCAGTTTGCCGCGGCCAGTGCGTCGCGCGCGTTAATATCCCGGCCTTAATGTGTCTTTGACGAATCTTCTGGTGTGCCCGCTGTATGGAACTTCGCTCGAATCAGGTTATTCTGGATGGCGGCAGCGAGGTTCCGTCAGTGGCGAAGTTCCAACTCACTCTTCTGATTCATGCGCACCAGCCGGTGGGGAATTTCGACGACGTCCTCGAGCGCGCCTACGCGCAATCCTACTTGCCATTCATTGAAGTCTTATCGCGGCATCCTTCCGTTCGCGTGGGGTTGCACTACACGGGATCGCTGCTCGAATGGATGGAACGCGCGCATCCCGAATATTTTGACAAGTTGCGCGGGCTGGTGAAACGCGGGCAAATCGAAATCGCAGGCGGCGGATATTATGAGCCGATTCTCATCGCCATTCCTCCGTCCGACCGGCAAAAGCAGATTGCTCGGTTGGCCGATTACGTGGAAAAGCATTTTGGCGCGCGGCCCAAAGGCGCGTGGCTCGCCGAGCGCGTTTGGGAACCGCAGCTCCCCTCTTCGCTTGCGCCCGCCGGCGTGAAATATACCCTTGTGGACGACAACCATTTTCTCGGTGCGGGCTTCGAGCTGAGCCAATTGTTTGGACACTACCGGGCGGAGGACCAGTGTTGTGCCGTCGATATTCTTCCGGGCCTGAAGACCCTGCGTTACCTGCTGCCGTTTCGCCCGGTGGGAGAAACGGTGGACTTTTTGCGCCACGCCGCGAGCGAGCATGTGGGCAGATTTGCGACGATGGGCGATGACCTGGAAAAGTTCGGCGTATGGCCGGGCACAAACAAGCTTTGCTACACGGACGGCTGGCTCGAAAACTTGTTTTGCGAGTTCGAGAAAAACGCGGACTGGCTGGAAACATCCACCCCCGGCGATGCGGTAGCTTCTCATCCTTCCTTCGGCCGCGCCGATCTTCCCACTGCGTCGTACACCGAGATGATGGAGTGGGCGCTGCCGACACCAGCCCGCGTGCGTTTCCACGCCCTGACGGAGGAGTTCGCCTCCCGTCCGGAATCGCTTCCGTTCGTGCGCGGCGGAATCTGGCGTAATTTCTTCACGAAGTATCGCGAATCGAACCTGCTACAGAAAAAAGTGGTACACGTTTCCGGCAAACTCCAAAAGCTGGCGGAAAAGAACTCGCGCGACAAGGCATTTGTGCGGGCCACGGAGGCAGCTGCAGAGCTTTTGTTACGCAGCCAGTGCAACGACGCGTATTGGCATGGCGTGTTTGGCGGCCTCTATGCGCCGCATCTGCGCACCGCGCTATGGAATTCCCTGATTGAGGCGGAGTCAATTGCGGATCGCCTGTCGCACCGCACCAAGCAATACGCGGACGTGGCGCAATTCGATTTTGATTCCGATGGGCGCGATGAAATTTATTTTACGTCCGAGCGCTATGCCGCGCTCCTGAGGCCCGATGATGGCGCTACGATCTGCGCGATCGATTGCCGCGAAACGAATGTCGCGCTGATCAATTCGCTCGAACGCCGCCTGGAGGCGTACCACGCAAAACTTAAAAACCTGGGCTCGAAGAATTTCGAACACGCGAAATCGATTCACGAACAGATGCGCGTGAAAGAAGAAGGCCTGGAGCGCTGGCTGCATTACGACCGCTGGCCGCGTCATACATTCCGGTTGCTTCTTTTTAGCCCGACCAAAACATATCAAGATTGCGCGACGGTGAGCTTGGAAGAAAATGCGGCGCTTGCCGGCGGCCGCTTTCGAGTGGTAGACGTTTCCAAAACGGGTGCGAAACTCGCGTCCGAGGAAAGCGCCGATTGGCCGGCCGAAAAGACGTTTACTTTCGCTCGTACGCCGAACGGTTTCGAGATCGGTTGTGACGTCTCCGTCCGGCGAACCGCTCCCGGCAACGCGTCGGTGGTAATCGGAATCGAGGCGGTGGTGAATTTTCTGGCGCCTTCGGCTCCGGATCGCTACTTCGAATCGTCCGGAGAGCGGTATCCTTTGCGGTGGGCTTCGGCTGTGCCGGCCAGTTCACTGCGCACGGTCGACGAATGGCAGAAAACCGAAGTGGAATTCAAAGCGCCGGCCGCGCGCGATTTCTGGATTTCGCCGATTGAAACTGTCTCGGAGTCAGAAGATGGATTCGAGCGAATTTATCAAGGCTCGCAGATCATTGCGGTCTGGCCTGCGGAATTGCAAAGCGGCGCGGAGTGGAGAGGAAATCTTACGCTGGCAGTTTCTAGTCTGGGACGTTAGCGCGCACCAAGCGCGAATCAAACGCGAATAAATCGCGCATGAATCGCGAATTGAATTGTTCTCAAACATCACGGCGATTCGGGAGGTGTGACTTGGCTATATCACAGGAGTTGCTCGAGATTTTAGTTTGCCCGCTGGACAAAACTCCGGTGAAGCTGACCAGCGACAAGAAGGGGCTGAAGTGTTCGCAGTGCCGCCGCGTGTATCCGATCCGCGACGACATTCCGGTGATGCTGGTGGATGAAGCGAGAATCGAAGCGCAGTAATCTGCCAGGTGTCCCGCTGCGGCAGAGATGCTTTCAGTGCGACGCTATGGCGGATACCCAAGCGACTGATCTTTGAATTGCACCCACAACCGAACTTCCTTGATTTTGTTTTCTTTTGCCGCATCGCCTCGGGAAGGAAACGTCTCGTAGGGACTCACCTCCACCGTGACGATTACTCCCGAGGGAGAATCCGATCCGTGCTTCATTTCTTCGGCGTTCTCGATGTGAAAACTTTTCACCGGACCGTAATAGCTGTTCGGTCCCCAATCCTCCATAAAATCCTTGAACGAAAAACTCGGCGCTGGCTTCCACATCTGATAGGCCAGATCGAAATTGCCCGAGGCGACCGTGTTCATAAAATTCTTAACGGTAGTGGTCTCCTTGTGGAAACGCAGCAAATACCAGCAGCCCAGCACCACAAGAATCACGAAGGTGACACTGGTGATGACGTATCGCAGTGCCTTCGAGGGCGGATGTTCTTCGGTACCGTCAAAAAGCGCCACGACGACTCCTCAAATCATAATTGCCGCTTGAACAGCGCGATGCTCGCGCCAATCATGATGGCAGAAAAGACGCATAAAATTAAGATGTCCTTATAGATTCCTTCAAAGCCCGTGTTCTTGATCGTGAGGTTTCGCAGCGCGTGCACCGTGTAGGTAAATGGGTCCACAGTCGAAATCCATCTCAGCCAGCCTGGAAACGCTTCGATCGGGTACACCGCACCGGATGGAAAAAACAGCAGGGTATTCAACACGCCGAAAATCGCGCGCGGGACGAGCGGGTCGTCCACGCGCACCATCACCAGAAACATAAAGCTGATCATCGCGACGGAAGCCACCAGCACGACAATTGCGAGGTAAAGGAGCCGGATCGGATCCCACAGCCTCGGAATTCCGGCGATCAAGCCGCCGATGATCGTGAGAATGAATCCAGCCATCAAGCCTTTCAGCGCGCCCGCGCCGATCAGGCCCATCACCAACTCGGTCTTCTGAATCGGAGTGACGAGATAGCCTTCGTGCAGGCCGCGCGCTTTGTCGTCAATGAAGGTGATGCCGCCGCCGATCATGGCCACGATAAAAATGGACATGGCAATCGAACCGGCGAGGAGATACTTGATGTATTCGATGTAGGGATACATCTCGACCACGTTCAAATCCACCTGGCTCGCGAGGCGCGGCTCGACGTCCGGCGTGTTCAGCTCGTTCACCATCTGCTGCACGCGTTCGAGCAGGGAACTCGAAACGAACTGATCGGTATTGTCTTCGGTGAAGGAAATGCGCGGGCGGTTGCGCTGGTAATAGCGCTGCGTGAAGTCATAAGGAATGTCGATCACGGCGGCGACAAATCCGGAGCGGAGATCGTTGATGGCCTGCGGCAGGGATTTGTATTCGACGACGCGAAACGTCTGCGGGCCCGTCGAGATGCCGTTCATCATCTCGCGCAGACGTCGCGACTGCACGGTCTGGTCCTGATCAACGACAGCGACCACCGCGCCCTTGATTTTTCCCCCGAAGGCGTAACCGAGAACGATCAGCTGCACCAGCGGGAAGACCATCGAGGCCATCATCAGCGCGGGGCTGCGGAAAAATTTGCGCATATCGCGCTCGATCAGGGCATTGACGCGGAAGAGTTTCATGCGCGTGCCGCCGCATTTCTAATATACGGTTCCGCGATTAAGGTGCCGCGTAAGACATTATGAATCAGCGACTTACAATTCTCTAATCGGCGGTAAACGGCACCCCCTCGGGCGGGGCGAGCCGGCTGAAATCGCAGCGTTTTAGCGATAGAGGTGGCTGATGTCATAGCCGGCGCCTCCGTGCGCCGCGTCGCGCAATTCGCTGCCCGTGTAGTGCAGAAACACATCGTCGAGAGTCGTGCTGGTGACCGACACTTTTTTCACCGTCACGTGGCGCACGCGGGCCAAATCCATCAGGGCCGCCACAGTGGCGGGGCCATCGTGCGAGGCAATTCGTACCGCGCTAGCGTGAACGGTCACCCCGGCGGACTGGGCCAGATGCTGAAGCTGGTCGAGCCAATCGGGCGGCGTATCCTCGAATTCAGCTTCGACCGAATCGGTGCCGGGCACGCTGTCCTTCAGCGCCGTGGGGGTGTCGAGAGCTGCCAGTTTTCCGTGATCGACAATGGCGATGCGATCGCAGAGCTTATCGGCTTCGTCCATGTAATGCGTGGTGAGCAAGATGGTGAGCTTCGATTTGTCGCGCATGTTGCGAATCATCTCCCAGACGTTGGTGCGCGAAACGGGATCGAGGCCGGTGGTGGGCTCGTCAAGGAACAGGATTTTGGGCGAATGAACCAGGCCGCGCGCGATTTCAAGGCGGCGCCGCATGCCGCCTGAGAAAGTGCGCACCAGCGCATCCTGAAATTTCAGGAGATCGACCGATTCGAGCAGGTGGTGAATCAATTTTTCGCGCTGCTCGGAGGGAACGCCATAGAGTTTCGCGTGAATCAGCATATTTTCATTGGCGGTCAATTCAAGATCGGAGGTGAACGCCTGCGGAATTACGCCGAGAGCATGGCGCACTCCGTCCGCATCGGTGCGAATGTCGTGTCTGGCGATGCGCGCGGTGCCGGAAGTGGGCGGGGTGAGCGTGGTCATCATGCGGATGAGCGTCGTCTTGCCGGCGCCGTTGGGCCCGAGCAGGCCGAAAATCTCCTGCTCGGAGACTTGAAAGCTGACGTCGTTGACGGCGACGAGATCGCCGAACTTTTTTGTGAGGTGCTCGACTTCGATCGCGTTCATGGGTTTGGCCGCTAGGTCCGGAGGCGCTCGAACCAGTTTTTCTTTTCGGGCTGCGGCAAAAGCACCGTCGCGGTCATTCCCGTGAAAAGGCGATGTTCGGGATTGGGAACGGCAACTTTGATTGCAAAGGTTTTGATGTCGCGCTTCGTGCGGCTCACGTCGCGCTGTGTGGCGAAGTCGTTCTCAACGCCTTTAAAAATAACCGGCCCTTCGAGGATATTGCCGGAGGGAAGCTTGACGCGCATCTTCTGGCCGAATTGAATGGAGTCAATGTAGCTTTCCTCGACATCCGCGCGCACCCAGAGATGATCCACGTCAATAACCACGACAATAGGCGAGCCCTGCGCAACCACCTCACCCTGTTTTGCGACGCGCACGGAAACGATGCCGTCAATCGGGGCATAGATTTTTGTGTAAGCAAGCTGCGCGGTGACCTGCGCCATGGAGGCGCGGGCCTGTTCGAGTTGCGCGATGGTGCTGGCCACGGCGCTCTTACGCATGTCGACCTGCTTGCGATTTGCCTGCGCGACCGCAATGGCGGCTTTTTGCGCTTTTACCGTATCTTCGAGAGCTTTTACGTTGGCCTCTGACATTTTGACGGCGGCTTCGGCGTGGTCGCGGTCTTGCGCCGACACCTCGTGCTTGTCATAGAGTTGCTGCATGCGTTTCAAATCGGATTGATCGCGCCAGAGCTGGGCTTTGGCCTGTTCGAGCTGTGCGTCGGAGGAAGTGGTCATCGCCTGAGCCTGGTCGAGAGAAGCGGAGGTTTGTTCGCTGGTCCAGGAATAGTTGTGCTGGGCTTCGGCGACGGAACTTTCGAGCGTGCCGACATTGGCCTTGGCGGCAGCGAGGCTCGCTTCGAGCTCCGTGCGGTCGAGCTCGGCGATCAGGTCACCTTTCTTGACCTGCGAGCCTTCGTCCACGATGAGGTTGACAATGCGCCCGGTGATTTGGGGGCTGACGATCACTTCGTTGCCGTCTACGACGCCGATCAGAGGAATGTCACTGCCTTTGGGCGTGGTGGCGAAATAGACGATCAATGCGATCAGAAAAACCATTGCAATCACGACTATGAATTTTCGCCCGGTCATGAAGACCTCGCTGAGGAAGAACTCTTATGGCTCCGATTCGCCTGGGTGTTGTGCAGGGCGTGTTCCACGAAATCGAGCAGGGCCTTGCGGCGCGCTTCGAGCGCGGCCGGCGCGAGCAAGTCGCGGCCCACGATCTGCTTCATCACGGGCGCAGAGGCGAAATAAAAAGCTGTGGCGCCGAGCATGGTGAAGGCTACCTGGTGAGGATCCACCTCGCGGAACTCGCCGGAGGCAATGCCTTCGGCAATGATCGCGGTGAGATGCTTCATGAACGGCTTGAAATACTCGCGAGCGATCCATTCGATTTTCGGAGTCACATCCATGGCTTCGCGCTGGACCAGCCGCGGATAGTTCGGATGCGTGGCGAGAAAACCAAAATAGCCGTTGAGCCAATCGCGCAACCTCTCGCGCGGCGTGGCCTCGGGCGAAGACGGCGTGTAGACCACCTTTCTCAGCTGCCGAAAGAGGTTCTCGAGGACGGCGCGATGCAGCCTTTGCTTATCACCGAAGTAGTAGTAGAGCATCGCCTTATTGGCATGGGCATCGGAGGCGATTTCGTCCGTGCGAGCGCCGGCCATACCCTGAGCGGCAAAATGGCGCTCGGCGCTGGCGAGGATTCTCCTAGCAATCGCAGGGTTTTCGACTTTTCTGCGTCCCAGTTTCATTGTTCTGTCTGGCGCTCCGACACCGCCTTAATTATTTAACTAACCAGTTAGTTTAATTGATTCGGGTGCCATAGTCAAGAGACAGACCTGCGATGCGCTCTCTATCTAATACCGGTTAATGCTAATTTTGAATTTGTTACTAGCCTTCGAGAGCACCAGCCGCGCCAGCGGGAATTTCGATGGAGTATTTTGTGCGGGCTTTTTCTTTGTGCAGTTCGAGGGCGAGCTCGATGAGGCGGTCGATGAGCTTTGTGTAGGGCAGGCCGGATGCTTCCCACAGCTTGGGATACATGCTGATGGAAGTGAAGCCGGGAATGGTGTTGAGTTCATTGATGAAGATTTTTCCGTTCTTGCGGTCCAGGAAGAAGTCGCAGCGGGCCATGCCGGTACCGTCAATGGCGCGGAAGGAGCGAACGGCGTAATCCTGAAACGTGGCGACTTGTTTCTTGGTGAGCTGCGCGGGAATCACGAGTTGCGTGCCGCCTTCGAGGTATTTTGCGGCGTAGTCGTAATACTCGCGATGCGGGACGATTTCGCCGGGGATGGAGGCGCGAATTTCTTGGTTGCCAAGGACGGAAACTTCGATTTCGCGGCCGTTCACTCCGCGCTCGACGATGATTTTCAGCCCAAATTCAGCAGCCAAGTCCATGGCCTTTTGAAGTTCGTGCTGCGCGTTCACGCGCGTCATGCCCACCGAGGAGCCGAGGGTGGCGGGTTTCACGAAGATCGGGAAACGGAATTTCTTTTTGATTTCGCGCAGCACTGTCGTGCGATCGCGTTCCCATTCCCAGCGATGGATGGCGAGAAACGGGACAATGGGGAGACCGGCTTGCTCGAAAAGGCGCTTCTGAACGTCCTTATCCATGCCAACGGCGGAGGCGAGAACGCCTGCGCCTACATAGGGCAAACCTGCGAGATCGAGAAGACCTTGCACTGTGCCGTCTTCACCAAACGTGCCGTGCAGTACGGGGAAGACGACGTCGACCATTACGCTTGCCTGTCCGCTGGAGGGCCCGACTGGGACGAGATGTGCTGCAGTGGGATCGGCGGGCAGCATGACGCGGTCACCGGATTTCAACACGTCGCCCAGCATCTTCATGGCGCCCGAGCCGACGAGCCAGCGGCCATCTTTCGAAATGCCGATGGGAACGGCTTCGTATTTTTCGGGATCGAGAGCGCGAATCACGGAGGCGGCCGAGGCGAGCGATACTTCGTGCTCCCCGGAACGCCCGCCGAAAATGATGCCGATGCGCCGTTTTTTGATTGCGGTCATCGAATCCTGTTCGCGATTTGGAATTTGCTTAGCATTTGTTTAAAGAATCTTCTTCCCTAGACCTGAAAGGACAAGCTCGACGCCGAGCAGCGCGGTCGTATTGTGCTCATCGATTACGGGATTTATTTCGACGAGTTCAAAGGAGACCATACTTTCGCTATCGGCAATCATTTCGAGAGCCAGATGCGCTTCGCGGTAGGTGACACCGCCACGCACCGGAGTGCCCACGCCGGGAGCGTCAGTGGGATCGACGAAATCCATATCGAGACTGACCGCGACACCGGCGGTATCGTCCGTGGTGAAGCGCAGCGCTTCTGCCATCACTTCGCGCATGCCGCGTTCGTCGATGTCGCGCATGGTGAAGACATGCACACCAGAATCTTTCATGAGGCGACGTTCTTTGGAGTCGAGGTCGCGAATGCCGACCAGCGCGACGCTGCGCGGCTCGACCATGGGCGTGATGCCGGCGAGCTTGGTGAGTTCGGGCGGCCCATAACCCATGATGGACGCAAGCGGCATGCCGTGGACGTTGCCAGAAGGCGAAGAGTCGGGCGTGTTCATGTCACCGTGCGCGTCGAGCCAAATGACGCCGATGCGTTTCGATTGCTTGTTGAAATGGGCGGCGGCGCCGGCGGTGGTTCCGACAGCGATGGAATGATCGCCGCCTAGAACCAGCGGCACGAGGTCTTCATCCAGGGCTTTCGCGACGATGTCAGCGAGTCCTTTGCAGGCATCGGCGATTTCGTCGAGATACTTGGCTTTTTTCTCACCGTAGGGCTGTTCTTCGGGCTGGCGAACCTGAACGTTGCCAATGTCCTCGACCTGGCGGCCGAGCTGTTTGAGTTTTGACTGAAGGCCGGCGACACGCAGCGCGGACGGACCCATATCCACGCCTCGGCGGCTGGCGCCCAAGTCCATCGGCACCCCGATGATTCGGATTTTTTCTGGCATTTGACTTTCTTTCCGCGGCCCGGACGGCAGGTCGATTCAGGCCGGTTAAGGATAAACGCGATAGAGCATCCGTGGGAAGGGGATGACCTCGCGGATGTGCTCAGTCCCGCAAATCCAGGCGACGGTGCGTTCCAGGCCGAGGCCGAAGCCCGCGTGCGGCACGCTGCCGTAGCGGCGCAGGTCGAGATACCACTGAAAAGATTCCTCGGGCAGATTGTGTTCGCGGAGACGCTGGACGAGCGTTTCGTAGCTTGAGAGGCGCTCGCCGCCGCCGATGATTTCGCCGTAGCCTTCGGGCGCGATCATGTCGAAGCTCAAGGAAAGCTCGGGCCGCTCGGGATCGGTGGCCATGTAAAAGGCTTTCGTCTGGGTGGGATAGCGGTGGATCACGGCGGGCTTGTCGAATTCCTTCGAGATGATCGTTTCTTCGTCGCCTCCGAAATCGTCGCCCCATTTTGCGGAGTTGCCGGCCTTCTGCAGGACTTTGATGGCGTCGCCGTAGCTGATGCGCGGGAAGGGCGGCGTGATTTTTTCCAGCTTCGAGACGTCGCGTTCGAGCATGGCGAGTTCGCGGCCGCGATTTTTCACGACCGACTGGACGACGGCACTGACGAGGCCTTCGCCGAGTTGAACCATGTCTTCGAGGTGCGCGTAAGCGGCTTCGGGCTCGAGCATCCAGAATTCGGTGAGGTGGCGGCGCGTTTTTGATTTTTCGGCGCGGAATGTGGGGCCGAAGGTGTAGACCTTGCCGAGCGCGGCGGCGGTGGCCTCCACATAGAGCTGGCCGGATTGCGTGAGATAGGCTTTTTGGTCGTCAATGTAATTTACTTCGAAGAGCGTGGTGGTGCCTTCGCAGGCGGCGGGGGTGAAGACGGGCGCGTCGGTGAGGGTGTAGCCCTGCGAATCCATGTAGTTGCGCGCGGTGTGCTCGGCTTCGGCGCGGATGCGCAGAATGGCGGCCTGGCGCGGAGTGCGAATCCAGAGATGGCGTTTGTCGAGGAGAAAATCGACGCCGTGCTCTTTGAGCTGAATCGGGTAAGGCTCGGAATCGGAAACGCGCTGTACGACTTCGATCGCGCTGATGTGAATTTCATAGCCGCCGGGAGCGCGCGGCTCGGCCTGGATTTTTCCCGTGACAACGACGCTTGATTCCTGCGGGAGACCTTTGAGCGATTCGAAGGCTTGCGGGTGTTCTTTGAGCGAGACGACACCTTGGATGACGCCGGTGCCGTCGCGAAAAATCGGGAAGAGGAGTTTGCCGGATTCGCGGAGGTTGTAGAGCCAGCCGCGAATTGTGACCGTTTCGCCGGCGTGCTGGCCGGCCTGGTCGATGGTGATGATTGGCGTGGCGTTGGGAGTGTGGGCTTGTGCTTGTTGTGTCATTCAGTCGTCCGTTTCATTTAGCTCTGAAATCATTTGTTCTGCAAACATTTCTTCTGCGACTAGGATTTGACGGCGCGGTCGCGCTTCGTGTCCAGATTTTTCTCGAGCTTATCGAACGCGGCGCGGATTTGATCGAGTGAGGGCGTTCCGTCCGGCTGTGCTTTTAATTCGAGAACCATCGCAACCGGCTGCGGCGCGTTGGCAAATGAGCCGAGCGCGGCTTCCCAATCGATCGTGCCGTCGTAGGGGAGCAGGTGTTCGTCCTTCTCGCCGTGATTGTCGTGAATGTGCGCTGTGACGAGACGGTCGCGCATGGCGTCAAAGGCGACCTCGACGGTGGTGCCCATGTGGGCGTGACCTGTATCGAGGCAGAGGCGGAGGTCGTGCAGGTGCGTATCCACAATGAAATGCTGGAGCGAGGCGGGCGCGCCGATTTCATTCGGGGTATTTTCCAGGGCAATCGTGACGCCGCGGGCTTTCGCGAACACGGTGAGGATTTCGAGTGACGTAAAGGCTGCGTCGAGCTTGCGCTGGTCGACGGAATCGCGGCCTTGCCCGATATGCTGAACGAGATAGCGGAATGGGATGCGTTCAGCGACATCGACGGCGCGCTTTACTTCGTCGACCGCATCGAGGCGGCGGATTCGCTCGGTGTCGGAAATCGAGATGGGGACGCCGCTTTCGCGGCCGGGAGCAAGGTCGCGCTCCGTGGGAGAATGCAGGGAGTGAAGCTCGAGATGGTATTCGCCAAGCGCATCGGCCAATTGGCGGACTTTTAAGTCATCGCGATAGTTGAAATGGCTGGGGGCGCAAAAGATTTCAATCGCTCCGATTTCCGCGCGCGAAATTTCGGCCAAGAGCTCCGCAGTCAACGGTTGGTGGGTATAGCGGTAAGTGGAGAGGATGCGGCGCATTACGGCCTCGGGACGGGTGAGCGATGAAATTGGTGGCGATAACGGGCCCGTTTCATGACCGATTAGGTTAGCAGGTGCGAGCAGGATTGCAAACGTGTTGCTAGGCAAATTTCGGCCGCCAGATGGCGGGGAGAAACAGCGAATGCGATGTGGGAGTTGCTTAAAAACCGGAGGCGGCGCCGGGCTGGCGGGGATCGGGGGCGCCGAGACGCTCGCCGGTTTGCGGATCGATGCCTATAGATTCGAGCAAGCCTATCCATCCTGTTTTTTCGGCGAATTTGTAGCCTCGGGCTTCGAGGTGTGTTGCGACGTCACGCGGGAAATTGGGCTCGAGAAGGACCGTGTCCGGAAGCCACTGTTGGTGAAAGCGCGGTGAGTTCATCGCGGCCTGTGCGTTTTCGCCGAAACGCATCCAGTTGAGAATTGTGAGCAAGATGCCGGAGATGATGCGCGGGCCGCCGCGCGCGCCGGTGACAAAGCTGAGCTGGCCATCGCGAAGCAGAATCGTGGGCATCATCGAACTGAGCGGGCGTTTGCCTGGCGCAATCGCGTTGGCTTCGGACTGAATGAGGCCGTACATATTGGGAGAACCGGGTTGCGAAGTGAAATCGTCCATTTCATCGTTGAGGAAGTAGCCATCTGCAGTGGCGACGCCGGAGCCATAAAGATTGTTGAGGGTGTAGGTGTTGGCGACGGCATTGCCAGAGGCGTCGACGACCGAGAAATGGGTCGTTTGGCCGTCGGTTACGATGGCGGCGGAGTTTCGATGGAAGGTGTCGCCATTTTGTACGGCTGCTGTTGTGCTGGAAACTTGCGGACAATGGCCCGGTGTGAGGCTTTTGCCTTCGAAGGCAGCGGGATTTCCGGCGTGAAGTTTGTCGCTTGATGAGGCGCGCTCGGGATCAATCGTGCGGCGGAGAGCGTCTGCGTAGCAAGCGGACATCATGCCGCGTAGTGGAATCGTGGCGAAAGCGGGATCGGCAAGATAGGTGGAGCGGTCGGCGAAGGCGCGGCGCATCGCTTCGATCGCCCCGTGGACGGATTGCGCGTCGCTCCAGGATTTCAATTCGATGGGGGCGAGAATGTTGAGAGCTTCAATCGCAACGCTTCCTGAACCGGGCGGCGGAGCGGTGATGAGTTGCCAGGTGTGACCGTTTGCAGTGTAGTCAGCGGTGAGCGGCTCGCGAACGATGACCTTATATTTCGCCAAGTCTTCCAGTGAGATCAGGCCGCCTTCGCGCTTCATTTCGGCGGCCAGGTTGCGAGCCGTTTGGCCGCGATAGAATTCGGCAGGGCCGCTTTTTGCGATGCGTTTTAGGGTGGCGGCAAGTTCCGGCTGGCGCAGAATTTCGCCGGGCTGATAGTACGCGCCGTTCTTAAGAAAAATCCGGCGAGCGGTGGGGAATTGATCGAAGGTCGTTTCCACGGAACGAAGCGACGCAGCGAGTCTCTCGCTTACCGGAAATCCTTCTTCAGCGAGACGAATCGCCGGCGCCATCGCGTCTGCGAGACTCATGGTGCCGTAGGTTTTCACGGCGAGGGCAAGTCCCGCGACAGTGCCGGGAACGCCGACCGCCCGATAACCGAAGAGGGAGGCCTGCGAGTCAACCGTCCCGCCGGGTTTCACATACATCTCGCGCGAGGCTTTTGCGGGCGCCACTTCGCGATAGTCAATGAAAGCCGCGCGGCCATTGGCTAGCCGAACGAGCATGAAGCCGCCACCGCCGATATTGCCGGCCTCGGGATTGACCACAGCGAGAGCAAACCCGACGGCGACGGCCGCGTCAATCGCATTGCCACCGCGCTTCATGATTCCGGCGCCTACGTCCGACGCGAGCTTTTCATCGCTCACCACCATCGCTTTTGCGCCGCGGACAGGCTGCGCGGGCCAGTCGACTTGCTGAGCAGGAGACGCCGGTGGCGACTGAGGGTTTTGGGCCAGAGCGGTCGCGCAAAAAATAGACAGCAGCGCGGCAGCTAAAACGAATTTCGCGGCGATTTTCATCTGCGAATTGAATTTAGGTGAATGGGATTCGTGCGTCAAGTTTCGAAAACGATCGAATGCAGCCGCCGCTCTGGAAGCGTCCTGGACTGCAAACACCAAGGATGTGCGAGGCCCGTGATCACAGCAATTCACTAGTGAGCGAGAAAATAGATAAATAGGGAGGCGACGGTGGCACCGGCTACGAAGGCAAATGCCACCCAGATCGACAGGCCGACATCGCGGTGCCGCAGGCTCTGATCGTTGTTTTGAATTGCATGTTCGGCGAGAAGGGCCGCGTACCGGTTCGCGAAGGCGGTAGCTTCGGGTCTGGACCTGGGATCGTTTTCGGGGGCGATTTCGATGACGTCGCCGGCATCGTTAATTGATCGTAACGCGGGCGAGATACTAGTCCAGAATCGAATCGAGGGAAAGCAAATAAGAGTAACGGCAATTTCAGGCGCGGAAGGATTCCGCGACTTCCACGCAGAGGCGAAGCTTCTCAATGGCCTCTTCCACGGTGCGGGTTTTGAGCCCGCAGTCAGGATCGATCCAAACCTTCTCTTTCGCAAGGATGGTGAGGGCAATCTCCACACGCCTGCGAACCGCTTCCCGGCCTTCCATTTTGTGGGAGTGCACGTCGACGACGCCGAAGCTGATGTCTTTCGTAAACGGATGGCGGCGGAAAACATCGAGAAGATCCAGATCGCTATTGGACATTTCGAGATCGAAGTTGTCGACAGCCAGGTCGAGCATGCCGGGGTAGATGTGCTCGAATTCGCCGTAACACGCGTGGGTGATGAAATACGCATCGAGGCCATTCGTGGTGTGCTCCATGGCTTCGACGGCGATGGGTAATTCTTCGGGGCGGACGGAAAGCGCGGGCTCGTCGATCTGAATGATTTTGCAACCTGCCGCGATCAGCGCCTCGACCTCTTTGCGCATCACGGCGGCGAGAGCCATAGCAGTGGAGCGGCGGTCGGGATAGTGTTCGTTGAAGCTCCAGTCCATGATCGTGTAGGCGCCGGTGAGCATTCCTTTCACGGGTTTTTTCGTGAGGCTCTGGGCGAACTGCCACGACTCAACGGTCACAGGGCCGGGCCAGGAGACTTCGCCCGTTACAATTGGCTTGTGATAGTAACGATTACCGTAGGCGCGTACGAGGCCGCCTTCGGTAAATCCTGGAAGGCGCTCGGCAAAGTAGGCGACCATATCGCCGCGATACATCTCGCCATCCACGAGAACGTCCACGCCCAGCTTTTCCTGGGTCTCAATCCAAAATGCGGTGGCTTTGCGCTCCAAGTCGCGAAGTTGATCCGCTGCGATTTTGCCCTTGGCGAAATCGGCGCGGGCGCGGGCGAGGTAGTCGGGTTTTGGGAAGCTGCCCACGGAGGTGGTGGGGAAAAGAGGCAGCTCGAGGCCGAGGTGTTTGAGTTTTTCGCGGCTCATGCGAAGAAGAGTCCTCTAGGCCACCATGGCCACACGAATTTTAGCGAGCAGCTCGAGCTTGGCAACGGCACGATCGCGAGGAAGATACTCGAGACCGCAGGAAGGATTGAGAAAAGCGCGTCCACCTTGAATTTTTGGCAGGAGGCGACCGATCTGGCGGGCAACCTCACCGGCATCTTCGAGTTTTGTGTTGCGTCCATCGACGAGACCGAGGCCGAGAGGCTTGGGAGAGCCTGCCGAAGCGACGAGGCCGGCGAGCTTCGGATTGTAAGTGAAATCGAGGCCGATGATATCAAACGGAAGAGCGATGAGTTTTTCGTAGAGCGGAGCGGGATCATGAAAATAAACATACAGCGCCAACTCCGGGAGGCTCCCTTCCGCGGCAGATTTGTCGCGCGCTGCAATGAGCTTGGCCACGGCCTTTTCGAAAATCTGCCAATCCTGCGGATATTTAATGATCGCGGGCTCGTCAATTTGAATCAAGGAGGCTCCCATTTGTGCGAGCGCGAGAACCTCAGCGGCTAGCGCTTCGGCATAAGCAAGAGTGCGCGCTTCAAGCGAGGAGAAAGGATCGGCAGCGCCGTTTCCGGTGGGAGCAGAGAGCGAAAACTTCGCCAAGGTGTAAGGACCGGTCAGCACCGGCTTGATGGAAAGCTTACCGGCGAGATTCTTCGGAGTTGGAAGATGTCCGAGCGCGTTGCGAGCGAAACTGAAATCTTGCGCGAGGAGCGCATCGCTCCGCTTGGGCGTGCCGGTGATTACTGGCTGGCGAAAATAAAAGTTGGTGTCGAAATAGCGCTGCAAGCCGGCGATCTTTACATTGGCGAGTTTGGATGCCAGGTGCGAGATCGGGTCGTACCAACGAATTTGGCCATCGGTGATCACTTCGAGGCCAGCTTTCAACTGGTCGGCAATGGCGCGACGAATCATATCGTTTTCGGCGTCAAGGAGGTCCGCAGTGTTGCGATCGCCGCGATCGAGAGATGTTGTGGCGCGACGGAGAATCTGGAGTTCCGGGCCGTCGCCGATGCGCGGGTAGCTGCCGGTATTTGCGAGGTGCAAACCGGGAAGCGTTGAATCGTGCGACGAACTCATGCGCGCAGCCTCTTAAAGGGATTCGCGATGACGTTAGACGAAACGGATGGGAGCGTCAAGGCGGGTGTGAATTTGGTCGCTACGAGAGCTAAGGCAAGGATGGCGGGGAGTCGCATGCAGCGGCCGTTTCGACCGAGAACACGGGCATGATTTGAACCGCGTCGCCGGCGGCGGCGGCAAGCGATGAGTAGGGATCGAACACGATCGAAAGATTGGTTGACGTGTCCGGAAGCACATTGAAAGAACCAGCTGAAATGCGATCCGACGTAATCAGCAAATCGCGCGCGCCGTTTTCCAGTGCCAGGGCGTGCTCGTGGCCATTCGCGTCCACAACGCAATTGAAGCCCGAGCCGCTGCATTCGTTGTGCAGGGACAGCGTTTCACCTGGCTCCCCATTATCCGAGACGAGGCGCAGCCGGATCTGACGGTACACGCTGGCCGGAACGGTGGATTCGCGAGTGAGACGAGACGTGCATGAGACACCAGAAATGGCGGTGGCCATCAGATCAATTTGCACGGGGTTGGTGGCGAGTTGGGGTGCGAGTTCCTGCCATTCGGGGGAATCTTGGGCTGCAACAGAATTGGGATTCGCTTCGATTCCACGCAGAGTGATGAGGACGTGCTGAAGATTGGGCGAAATCGGAGCACCCGGAGAAGGGCGGACGGAATTGATGCCGACTGTGATGGTTCCATTTCCAGCGCCAAGTTTGCAGGTGGGCGGATTTGTTATGGAAGTTGTATTCGGAAAAATGCCGATGACCACGAAACAGGTGTCGCCGCAGCCGATAAGTAAGAAACACAGGAGCAGACACGAAAAGGAGAGGCGGATAAGACCGATCTGCGTCTGTGTGAACATCGGTGTGCCGCGACAAACATAGCCTGAGGGGGGGCGGCACGGAGAAGTATCTGCGGCTGGCGCTCCCGCGTCAAATTTCAGAGAGGTGAACAAAATTCGAAAAGAGGTGGTGCTCAATTCAATAAATCAGAATTCCAGCGAGTCGCCAACTGAAAAATACGCGCAATCGGGATGATTGAAGACGAGGGCGCTGACGCTTGCCTCCGGGTCCATCATCATGCCTTCGGTGAGATGCACTCCTATTTCCTCCGGACGCAGGAGGAGCCAGATACCGGATTGGTCCTCGAGATTCGGACAGGCAGGATAACCAAAGCTGTAGCGTTTGCCGCGGTATCGCGACGTGAAGCGATCGGCCATGGTGAGTGATGGCGGATCGGGGCAGCCCCAATCTTCCCGAATGCGGCGGTGCAGCCATTCGGCGCAAGCTTCGGCGGTTTCAATCGCAAGCGCCTGGAGGCCGTGCGAATAAAAATAGCGGCCAGCGGATTTAGCCGCTTCGGCGCGGTCGCGGATACCCGCACCTGCGGTGACGACGAAGAGCGCGACATGATCGCGCGAGCCATTCGTCGCAGGAAGAATATAGTCGCTGAGGCAGAGGTCGCCGGGTGGATTCTGACGTTGGAAATGGAAAGTGTGAACAGGCGAGGCTGCATCCGGCGCGTAGAGTGCGATCGAATTTCCGATGCGTTCGGCTTCGAAGAATTGCCACACAGCAGAAATTTTCATGAAGGTGGCGGCCTCGCGGCGGACTTCTTCCATGTTATTGAATAGTTCGAGGGCGCGAGGCTCCCGTTCGGCGAGAGCTTTTCCGAAATTTCCGCGGAAGCCGAGATGGCGTCCGTAGATCATAAACGGATTTATGTAACTCCAGATTTCGCTCAGATTCGGAACGGAGCGGATTTTGCGATCGAGATACGCGACTGGCGGAATCGGAATGTCGGTGCGAATTTGTCGCGAGCGCTTGTCGCCTGCAGGCGCCGCTGCAGGTGCGGGATCGAGTTCGTCGAGCAGCAGGGTTTCGGAATGGGTGTGCGCTTGAATCGCGGCATCGCGCTGCGAGGGGTCGCTTAACTGATTCATCAAGCGCAGCCCGGTCATTGCATCCTTCGCGTAGCAAACGGCGGTGCTGTATTGCGGCGCGATTTTCAATTTTGTGAATTTTTCGGAGAGCGCTGCGCCGCCGACGAGAAGCGGAACGCGGATGCCGGCCTCGCGAAGATCGGCAGCCGTTGTGACCATTTGTTGCGCGCTCTTTACCAGCAAACCGGAGAGGCCGATTACGTCGGGCTGGTGTTCTTTGTGCGCGCGGATTAGATCTTCGGGGGGAACTTTGATGCCGAGGTTCACGACGTCGTAGCCATTGTTTTTCAAGATTATCTCGACGAGATTTTTGCCAATGTCGTGAACGTCGCCCTTGACCGTGGCTAAAATCACCTTGGCGCGGCGTTCCGTGGCGGATTTCTCCATGAATTGCTCGAGGTGATTGACCGCGGCCTTCATCGCTTCGGCAGATTGCAAAACCTCGGCGACAATTAGCTCATTGTTGTTGAAGAGCCGTCCCACCTCGGCCATGCCCGCCATCAGCGGGCCATTGACAACATCGAGAGGGGCCACGCCTTCTGCCAATTTCTTGTTCAGGTCGGCAATCAGTCCGTCTTTCGAGCCTTCAAGAATATAGTTCGCGAGACGCTGATCGAGGGGAAGGTCGGCGGGACGAGCTTTTTTGCGCGAACCAGCGGCGCGGAAATGCTCGCTGATCGCTGCAATATGAAATTGATTGATGGCGGCTTTCTGTTCGCGCGATTGTCCGCGCCAGTCGGCGGGGGCGCTGCGAAGTACTGCGGCCTGCGGATGTGCGTCCGGGACTTCAGTCGGGGCGCGATTGAAAAGCAGATTTTCGGTCAGTGTGCGCTCATGCTCGGGAATCGAAGGGAAACGTTCGATGCGCTCGGCGTTGACGATGGCAAGATCAAGGCCGGCCTTCGTGCAATAGTAAAGAAAGACGGAGTTGACGACTTCACGAGCGCCAGGAGGAAGGCCGAAGGAAACATTGGAAATTCCAAGAACGGTGCGGACGTGCGGAATGCCTTTCTTGATGAGGCGAATGCCTTCCATCGTTTCGACGGCGCCCCCAATGTAATTCTCGTCGCCCGTGGCGCATGGAAAGACCAACGGATCGAAAATTATATTTTCCGGGCGAATTCCATATTTTCCGTTGAGAAGCTCGTAGGAGCGCTCGGCGATTTCGAGTTTCCGCTGGCGCGTAAACGCCTGGGCCTGATTGGGGTCTTCGTCGATGCACCCGACGATGATCGCTGCGCCGTAAGAGCGCGCAAGCGGGCAGACGCGCTCGAACTTTTCTTCACCGTCTTCGAGGTTGATAGAATTGATGATACTTTTCCCCTGGCAATAGGTGAGCGCAAGTTCGATCGCGGCCGAGTCCGTGGTATCGATCATAAGCGGGGCTTTGATTTTGCGGATGAGCTGATCGTAGAAAGGGGGAATATCCTTGATCTCGTCGCGATCGGTGCTCTGCAGGCAGACGTCAACGATGTGGGCGCCGCTTTTTACCTGGCGGCGCGCAATTTCCGTGGCTTCCTCCCACTGTTCGGCAGCGACCAGATTCTTGAAGGCGCGCGAACCGATCACGTTGGTGCGTTCGCCAACAATCAGGGGGCGCGTGCTTTCTTCTGCTTCGATCATCTCGATGCCGGAGTATATGGCGCGATGTTTTTGTTCGGCTGGGCGGCGCGGTGCTTTTTGCTCTGCCATATGCGCGATGGCGCGGATATGTTCCTCACTCGTTCCGCAACAGCCGCCCACAATATTGAGCCAGCCTCGGTCCACGAAACGCTCAAGCTGTTCCGCGAGCGAGCCAGGCGTTTCACCATAGCGGCCTTCTTCGTTGGGCAATCCCGCATTCGGGTAGCAGGAGACGTAACGGCTGGTAAGGGACTGCAAGGTACGGATGTGATCGGTCATGAATTCGGGGCCGGTAGCGCAGTTCAAGCCGAGCGAAAGCAATTCGACATGATCGAGTGACGCCCACAGCGCTTCGATTCCCTGGCCCGCAAGCATCGTGCCCATGGCTTCGATCGTTGCGGAAATCATCAGCGGCACGGGCGCGCCGATTTCACGGCTGAGATCTTGAATCGCGAGAATGCCGGCTTTGATGTTGCGCGTGTCCTGGCAAGTTTCGAGCAGAAGCACGTCGGCGCCGCCTTCGATAAGACCGCGAGCTTGTTCGAGGTAACTCTTGTGCAGTTGCGAGAATGTCACGCCGCCGGTGACGCTGATCGCTTTCGTCGTGGGCCCCATCGAGCCTGCCACGAAGCACGGCTTTGAGCCTTTTGAGAATTGGCTCAACGCTTGCGATGCCAGCTCGGCTCCGCGGCGGCTGATTTCCCGGGCGCGATCGCCGAGACCATATTCGGCGAGAACGAGAGGCGTGCTGCCGAACGTGTTTGTTTCGATGATGTCGGCCCCGGCTTTCAGGTATTTGCGGTGAATCCCCAGCACCACGTCGGGCCGCGTGATGTTGAGGTTTTCGTTGCAGCCTTCGAGGTGCGCGCCTCCAAAGTCCGCAGCCGCCAGATTCTCTTGTTGCAGCATGGTGCCCATCGCGCCATCCAGCACCAGGATGCGCTCGCGCAGAATTTCCCGAAGGGCAAGGCCCTGTTGAATCAGGTTCTTCATGTTGCTAACTCAATCTTCTCACGGCTGCAGCGGAACAGGGGCGTGGTCTGAGGCAGCGAAGTTCGGAGCTTAATCTCCGGTGACGCGCGGCGCAGAATCTTATGCGGCGTCGGAAAGGAATTCCACCTTGAAGGACGACGGCACCAGGCCGATGGCTTTGCCTCTATCCAGAAGTTCGCGAACCGCCCGGCGCCCCTCTTCGCCATAGTCGAGCGTCCAGCGGTTCACGTACATGCCAATAAATTTATCGGCGAGGACAGGATCCATGTCGCGCGCGAACTGCATCGCGTAGTTGAGTGCCGCATCGCGGTGCTCCAAGGCGTATGAGACGCTGTCACGAATCACGTGCGCCACCTGCAGTCCGAGCTCCGTTCCGAGCGAGCGGCGAATCGCATTGGCGCCCAGGGGCAGGGGCAGTTGCGTGGTTTCCTGCCACCACTGGCCAAGATCCACCACGCGATGCAAGCCAATTTGCGAAAAAAGCAATTGGCCTTCGTGAATCAGCAGGCCCGCCTCCACCTCTTTGGCGTGCACGGCATCAAGGATCTTGTCGAATGGCATCGTGACGACTTCCACGTTGGGTTCGAAGAGCTTCAGAGCCAAATAGGAAGTTGTCAGCGCTCCGGGAATCGCGATTTTGCGTCCGGCAAGTTCAGTCTTCTTGATCGGGTGTGATGAGACGACGATTGGACCATAACCTTCGCCAAAACTCGCGCCGCAATCCATCAAAACGTACTTGTCGGCGACAAACGTATAGCCGTAGAAACTCACCGCTGTAATGTCGTAGGTTTCCTTGCTCGCAGCCTGATTCAGCGATTCGATATCGGACAGAATATGCGTAAATTTCACGCCGGGAAGGCGCACTTTCCCTGTGGCGAGCGCATAAAACATGAAAGCATCGTCGCTATCGGGTGAATGGGCGAGGCGAAGCTCAGCAGTTTTGGGCAAAGCTGCCGATGTGGCAATCATGGGATCCGTCCTGGCGCTTTCGCGAGACGCTCTTCACCACGCAGGGTTGAGATGCTAGTTGCGATCCTCGGAGTAGCGCTGCGTCTATTGAAGCAGTAGATTATCACATGGACGAAAAGTCGTACAGCGGGTTAACCCGCGGTGAATAACAAATATTGAACAACTATTGAACTGTCGGGCTAACGGGCGCCGGGAGCGGAGAAGCGTGATGGGCAACCAGGAGCCAGTCGCTGTCGGTTCGCACAAAAATATTCGTTGCCTGGATCACAGCTTCGTCGAAACCATCGGTGAAAGCGGTTGTCACATGCTCGGTACAGGCAACCCAGCCAACGTCGCCCTCCACCCGGATCCAAATTGAGCTGAGCGCAATGCGCACACGCTTCGTATTTGCAAAAATACGCGCCCAGCTGCCGCGTACTTCGTCCCAACCAAGCAGCAATTCGCCGCCCGGCTGCACGCATTCGACGTTGTCGTCGTGCGCCCAGGCAGCTTCCATCTCCGCCATGTCGAGCGATTCGAAAGCGGCGTAAAAGCGCTGGTTAGCTGAGCGGATGCGTTCTTCGGGGGTCTGTTTTGGTGGTGTAGTGTGTGTAGCCATGGGTGTGAAAATGGAAAACGAGAGCTATAAAATCCTACTGCACATGGTCGTTCGACTCAAACTCAATAGGCTCGCTCGCCAGCCGCACTACGCGCGTTTCCACGTCCCTTCGACGCCCAGCACAACCGCCAATATCAGCGCCATCTTGATAATCTCGCCCGGTATGAAGGGAAGCACTCCTACGTAGAGTGCTTCACTCCAGCCTAATCTTATTCCGAGAGCCAGCCACGCGCAGCCACCGGCAGAAATGATCGCTTCACCGGAAATAAGAGCGCCCGGTCAGCTGAACAGTTACAAACGCGAGACGCGACGAGCCGCAATGTGCTCGACGAGCCGGCCCGTGACAAAGGCAGCCGACGGATAGGCAAGCAAATAACCTGCGGCAGGTCCGGCGAGCCGGAAATGCCCCGGGGCGCCGAGCGGTTGAAAAACGGGAAGGCCAGCCATGCCCTCGAGCAGGTAGAGGACGCAAGTCAGCATTCCGCGCCTCGAACCAAGAAGGACGGCGATGAGCAATACACCGAACGTCTGACCGGTGACAGGGACTGGCGTGCAAGGCAACGGGATCGCAATGTGAGCGCAGAGAAAAAGCAGAATATTTGCGGCGGCGACGCGAAGAACGTCGATCGCAACGCCTTCGCCGCGAAGAATCCGACCTGCGATCGATTTCGCGGGACTCGCCGACTGTGGTGCTGTCGCCTGAGACATTCGCAACAATCCTTCGAAGGAATATTTCTCAGTGCACTTGTTCAACGAGTGAAAAGCATTATACCTGAGGGCCTTGCAGCGTCACTTCGCCTTTTCGCCGGCGATGAGGGGATCTTCGAGCGTGGCTACAACGCCGTGTTTGTCGTCGCCGTGGACTCTTCCGTCGCTGTCGAGAAAAAAAGAGCGGTGCCCGTTCGGGCCATATTTCTCGGGCATGGCTGCCAGTTCGAATTTGGTGTCGTTGCCGTTCTTGTCGGGATTGATTCTATATCGGTAGATGTAGCCGTCTTGCTTTCCAGTCGCAAGTTCGGCGCTGACCAAGGCAGCTTGTTCGGATGAGATCTGTCCGGGGGGAGCCGGTCCAAGGTCGGAGAGCGATTCGGGCAATTTGCCCCAGGCGCGATTGTAGGTCTGTATCGCGCCGGCGAGGTCGCGCAGCGTCTGCACGGCAGCCTCTTCGCGCGCCGCCAGGTCGGATGCTTCCCACTGTCTCGCCAGCTGAGGAATATCGAGAAGCACAAGACCGAGCGAGATGAGCCGCCATGCTCCATTCTCACGCACGAGTCCGATCTCGGTGTTTTCCAAATTGGGCACGGTCACGGGAATGAAGGCGAGATTCTCGTGGACTCGTGCATCCCCGAAGCGATACTCCACCGTGCCTTTCTTTGCTTCGCAGCGAAGCACGGTGTGGCCCCGAGAGTCCGTCGAAGCGAGCGGCTTGCCCGGATCGTCGGTAAGCGCGAAGCGCCTTACCAATGCGGTGCGCTGCGTTTCTGGAAGGGCGTGGAAAGCTGCGGCATTGTCGGCCGTCAGATAGTTTACGAACTGAGTTTCATTCGCGCGACAGGCCGCCGAAAGCGCAGCGGAGAGGGCGGCGGCCGCGTCGGATGCGGCGTTATTTTGAGCGCTGACGGTTGCAGGCGAGAGAAAAACAGCAGCGCTCATCAGCGTTATCGCCGCGATCGCCTGTGAGACTGAGCAAAAATTCATGACGTCTGGGATTTCGAGCGCGCAAGGATGGTTGCCAGGTTTTGTGTGAATAGTGAACGAGGGATCACTTCCTGGCAGCCCGCTGCGCGGGCCTTCGCGGCGAGATCGGTTTGAACATGCGAAAGAAACGCGACCACAGGAATCTCTCGAGCAGCGGCCGGAAGGCGTTCAACGGCCTCCAGCGGCTGTGAGCGCGCGTTCAAATCCACGACGATAAGGCCGGGAGGGTGCTCCCCGATTTCGGCGAGAAACGCATCGGGGGTTCCGCAGATGCGGAGGTTGATACCAAGCTGTTTTGCGGTTTCGATCACCTTGGCTTGAAAAAAGAGATCGTCGATAAGAGCCACAACATCCGCCATCGCGTCTAAGACCTCGCATTCCGGTTTATCATGCGAGTGATTTTCAAGCAAGCATCTGCGCAGGCGAAGCAAAAGCGCTTCGACGCGCGCACACTGTTACGGTATAAAATGGCTTCGTAAGTAGTGGAGACCAGGGAGGGTCTTGATGGCTGCTTCACCAAGTCCAGATGCGCTGTCGGGGCTGGCGGTTCTTGAGCAAACGCCCATCATAATCGAAAAAATAATCTGGGCCGCGAACGAGGATCAACTGCACTGGAAGCCGGCGATGGACCGCTGGTCGATCAGCGAGGTGTTGGCGCATCTGGCGGACGTGGAAGTGGTGGGATTTCGCGAGCGGGTTCAGAAAATGCTCGACGAAAAAAATCCGCCCCTTCATAACTACGATCAGAATGCCGCGTACAATGCGGGGAAATACGCCGGCAAAGCGCGCGAGCATCTAAAGCAATTCTGTCACGAACGGGATCGCACACTTTCCTGGCTTCGCTATCTCCCAGCCGGTGCCGTGGGGCGGACGGGTGAGCATAAAGAAGCGGGAAGGGTGACCATAGGGCAATTTCTGAACGAATGGGCGTGCCACGACCTCGGCCATATTCGTCAGATTGCGGAGCTTTACCGGGCGCGGGCGTTTTACCCTTTCATTGGCACTTTCCAGCGCTACTACAGCCTAAAACCATAAGAGGTTAAGCTGCGCACCAGCTTGCGAATGGACGCCATCGAACACCGCGTGCTCTCACTTTACGACCAACTGGAGCGCGATTCGCTCGACTTGCACACAATTTTCGAGTTCGTAGGTGGAAACGCCCCTAAACAAAGGGAGGCGGTTCTGGATGCGGTGTCCACGCTGGTGAAAAGCGGATTACTTCACGAGGGAGAAAGCGATTTCTATGCCCGCACGGAAGATGGGCGGCTCGCGATAGTTAACCCTCGCGAAATTACGCTGTACACGCGGCAAGGCTGCACGCTGTGCGAGGAAGCCCGCGTTGCCCTCACGCCACTTGCGCGAGAATTTAGCACGGCCTTGCGGGAAGTGGACATTGATGATGATCCGATTCTGCATGATCGGTACACGAACGACGTTCCCGTTGTTTTTCTGGGCTCGCGATTGGTTGCGCAACATCGAGTGAACATGGCACAGCTGCGGCGCCAGCTCGAACAGCTCCCCAAGTAGCCTTATCCTCGCAGATTTTCATTTCAGGTATCCCCCGCATCCGAAAATTGGAATTTTCCTAATTCTTATCAGGAAAGTTGGGTTGCTCGAAAAACCTTTTCTTGTCTCGCGAATCAAAGTGTTTACCAGCGCGGACCAACCCAAATTGAGGAAATGCGATGCGAATAGCAGGAAGACTAACTCACTACCGAAGCGTAGTGTTGGAAATGCTCCGCGGAGCGAATACGCATCCGACGGCGGCGGAAGTGTTTCGAACCGTAAGGAAGCGCCGGCCGGGCGTGGCATACGCGACGATTTACAATTCGCTGAACTGGCTCGAGCGAAAGGGAATGATCGCAAGAGTCGACTTTGCCGATGAGGCGGCCCGCTACGACCCGATAATCGAACGCCACGACCATTTGATTTGCAACCGTTGCGGCGCCCTGCGGGATGTAACGATCAAGCTCCCGGCGCACCTCGTCGGGCACTTCGCGCGCGTCGGCTTTCGGGTTGAGCGCTATCGCACCGAGTTCTTCGGTTTGTGCGGGAAGTGCGCGCGAACGAATGGCGCGAAGCCGCGTAATGGGAATGGGCATTCACAAGCAGGACGCTTCGCAGCTACAGCGTGATCGGTGCAGGTGCGCTGCGGAAAGGTGAGCGGTTGCTTGCCGGCTAGTGCTCGACTTCTTCTTGCGCGCCGACAGTTTCGTCGGCATTGTCGCCGGGGCGGCCTTTCACGCGGTCGTAAACGCTGATCTGGCAGGTTGAGCCGATCGCTTCGTTGTAATAGGTGGGCACGCCGAGCGCCGTGCGCAGTTCTTCATTGAATCTGCGCAGATTCGCGAGCTGCTGCACGAGCACCGGATACTTTTTCCCCTCATTGGAAAGCAGAAATTTCTGATAGCCGGCATCCCAGAGACGCGTGAACTGGCCGCACATCATGATCGTGGGGATCACGGTCATCTGATAACGGTCTTCCGGCGTCTTTCGCAATTCCGCGCCGCAATCGTATTTCTCGATACGCACCACGCCGCCGGAGCTGCGAACCAAAAAGCCTCTCGCGGAAAGGGATTCTACCTGTGCCTGGTCGAAGAGATTGTTTACGTACCACATGGTCTGTCAGAATAAGAATTCGCCTCACCACTGTAAAGCCCAAATACGTGCTCCTTCCCGGCGCCATGTGCATCAAACCGGCATGGTAAACGAGTTGGCGATGGGTGGTAGATTAGAGCGGGCGTCCGCTAAACTCTTCAAAATTAGCGGAATACAGCCACGGGTCTGGGGTTCTTGGCGCTCGAAATGAGCCTCGAATGGCGCACCAATTGGGAGGCGTGAGCGTGGCCAAAAAATCGGCGGCTTTATCCCCATCCCGCGCGGAGTCAGTGGCGCGGATAGGCGAGCATCTGCTCGACCAAATCGGCCACACTCCCTTGCTACGGATCGATCGATTAGCTGCTGAGTTCCCGCCTCGGGTTCAGATTCTGGCCAAAGCGGAATGGTTTAATCCCGGCGGCTCGGTGAAGGATCGCGCGGCGCTCTCGATGATTCGCGAGGGCGAACGCAAAGGCGATCTTCACCGCGGCAAGATAATTCTCGACGCGACGAGCGGCAACACCGGCATAGCTTACGCGATGGTGGGCGCGGCGCGCGGATATAAAGTGAAGCTGTGCTTGCCGTCGAGCGCTTCGCCCGAGAGGATCAAAATCCTGCAAGCGTACGGCGTCGAGCTGGTGATGACTCCGGGCGACGAAGGAACGGACGGCGCGATCCGTCGAGTTCGCGAAATTTACAAAGCGGCGCCGGATAAATATTTCTATCCTGACCAGTACAGCAACGCATCAAACCCTGCCGCGCATTATAACGGGACGGCGGCTGAAATCTGGGAACAGACGCGCGGCGAGATCACGCATTTTGTCGCGGGGCTGGGCACCAGCGGCACATTCGTCGGCACGACGCGCCGGCTGAAGGAGTTGAACCCGAAGATTCGCTGCATCAGCATGCAGCCTGACTCGGGTTTTCATGGGCTCGAGGGCTTGAAGCACATGGCAACGGCGATTGTCCCGAAGATTTATGACCCGGAGCTCGCGGATGAAGATCTGGCCGTCCGCACAGAAGACGCCCAACAAATGGTGAAGCGGCTGGCGCACGAGGAAGGCATTCTGGCCGGAGTCAGTTCGGGTGGCGCTTTGTGCGCTTGTTTTGATGTGGCGCGCAGATTACCCGTGGAAGAGAGGGCGGTGATCGTCACCGTGTTCCCCGATTCGGGTGAGAAATACTTGAGCGAAAGATTTTGGAGCGAGGACTAGATTTGCCGTGAGTAACGCGCCGCCGCTGAAAATTCGAGAGGCTTTGCTGCGGAAGATTCACGCGCATGGCGTCGAAACGTATCCGCACGAGTGTTGTGGCGCTTTGCTCGGCAGCGACGGCGAAGGCTCGCGCGAGGTGGTGGATCTGCTGCCGCTCGCCAACCGGCGCAATGATTCGCCGCGCAATCGCTTTGAATTGACCCCGGACGATGTGCGGCTGGCGGAGAAGAAAGCGGCCGAGAAGCAGCTCGAGTTGATCGGCTGGTATCATTCGCATCCCGACGCGCTGGCGCAACCGAGTGCATTCGACCGCGATCACGCGTGGCCGTGGTATAGCTATATCATCGTGAGCGTCGAGAAGGGTGAGCCGCGCGATACCACGTCGTGGCGGCTGCGCGACGATCGCTCCGGCTACGATGCCGAGGCGATTGAATCGGAAGCGCGCTCGGCGTCATCTTAAGACCATAGAAACACGTGGAGGAAATGGAATGGCAGTGAAGGTGATAATCCCCACTCCGCTGCGCAGCTATGCGGGAAAGCAAGCGAGCGTTGAGCTGCAGGCTGCAACCGTAGCCGAAGCTCTCTCGGCGCTCACCGCAAAATTCGGCGACCTCAAGAAGCATCTCTATTCCGACGACGGATGCCTGCGCAGCTTTGTCAATGTCTACGTAAACGACGAGGACATTCGCTACCTGCAGAAGGATCAAACTCGCTTGAATGAAGGCGACACGGTGAGCATTGTTCCCTCCATCGCGGGTGGATCGCGCCGCTAAGGCGCAGAGCGGAATTAAAGCAACGGAGTTTCTGATGGCATCCAAAACCGATATTGCAGCGCCGAAACCGGCTACAACCGCGCAGCCTCCCCTATCGCTCTCGAAAGAAGAAGTGCTGCGCTATAGCCGCCACCTGATCATGCCCGAAGTCGGCATGGACGGTCAGCTCAAGCTCAAGGCTGCAAAGGTGCTGTGCATCGGCACTGGCGGACTTGGCGCGCCGCTTGGACAATATCTCGCCGCGGCGGGAGTTGGCCGAATCGGGCTCGTTGATTTCGATAAAGTTGACCTCACCAACCTTCAGCGCCAGATTCTTTTCAGCACAAACGACGTAAACCGGCCCAAAATCCAGGCGGCCGCCGAGCGGCTGTGCGGCCTGAACCCCGACATCCAAATCGACACGTTCGAGACGATGCTCACGAGCGCAAATGCGCTCGACATCCTGAAAGACTACGACATCGTGGTCGACGGCACGGACAACTTCGCCACGCGCTATCTCGTCAACGACGCTTGCGTGCTGCTCGGCAAGCCCAACGTCTACGGCTCGATTTTCCGATTTGAAGGCCAAGCCAGCGTTTTCGGATACTCAAACGGCCCGTGCTATCGCTGCTTGTATCCCGAGCCACCTCCGCCCGGCCTCGTGCCTTCATGCGCTGAGGGAGGCGTTCTCGGAGTCCTGCCGGGAATCGTGGGTTCGATTCAGGCGGCCGAAACGCTGAAGCTGATCATCGGCAAAGGTGAGCCGCTGGTGGGCAGACTACTGCTGTTCGACGCGCTTTCAATGAAATTCCGAGAGTTGAAGCTGCGAAAGAATCCCGATTGCCCCGTGTGCGGCGCTCGTCCCACAGTTACAAAGTTAATCGACTACTCCGAATTCTGTGGCGTGCGTGGCGAAGAAACTTCGGCGCCCGCATCCACGGTTCCGGAAATCACTCCGCGCGAATTGAAAGCGCGCCTCGATCGCGGCGACAATCTCTTCATTCTCGACGTGCGCGAGCCGCACGAATATCAAATCTGCAACATCGGCGGCTATCTGATTCCGCTCGGCGATCTTTCGAAGCGCGTCAACGAGCTCGATAGCTCCCGCGAAATTGTGGCGCACTGCCGCAGCGGCAAGCGGTCCGCGGAAGCCTCGGAATTTTTGCGGCAGTCCGGCTTTCGCAAGGTTTTGAACCTGAAGGGTGGTATTCTCGCCTGGTCGGATGAAGTGGACCCGTCGGTCCCCAAATATTGAGCGGTTCTCACACGCGCGACACGGAGAAAATATGGCTCAGGTGAAAATCACGATTCGTCCGAATGGCCCCTATCGAGTGGAAGCCCCGGAAGGGACGATCGAGCTCGTAGACGCCGCGGGAAATAAGTTCGATCTTACCGGCAAGCCAGCGTTCTCTCTATGCCGTTGCGGCGGAAGCTTGAACAAGCCCTTCTGCGATGGCCAGCATTCCAAGATCGGTTTCATCGGCGCCGAATCCGCCGTGAAAAAATCAGAAGAAGGTCAGCCTCCGCAAGGCTGAGTTTCGCGGCAGCTCCTTTGGAGTGCGGTGGCTTGACACCGCTTCAGGAGCCCGCTAGCATTCCGGTCCCCTCCGAACCTCAAGTGGATGTTCCTTCCGGTGCCAACCGCTGGGTAACCAAGGTGCCGACCTGTAACGATTCTACTCATCCTTCCGCAATAGATCCGCTGAGAATCCGAGATCTTGCAGTTTTCACAGAAGAATAAGATTCCTTGAATCAATCCCTTAGCTAGTACTAAAACCGTGCTCCAAATCGGCACAAGAGTTGCTCGCTTCTTAATGGGCACGTGTGGGGCAACTTGGGGGATTTGTGGCTTTCTCGGGCGATATTTGGGGCGTAATTCATCGTTTTCGACTCGTCCTTCTTTGGGCGATCGCAATCACGGGTTACTTGATCTTTGTCTGGATCCTTCGCAACTCTCCGTACATGGCGGACCCGCTTCTCGATACCTATCTCGAGATGTCAGGAAGCCTGATTGCCTTCACCTTCGCCGCTAATGCCCTGGTCCGCTTCCGAGGCACCCACGATCGCATCTCGCTGATACTCGCTTTCGGTTTCGTACTGGCCGGACTGATCGAAGCCGGCACGAGCATGACCTTTTATCGCGGCATGCTGATCTCGAGATATGAGGGAACGCACATCTCTCTCGGCTGGTTGGCCGGCCGCACCCTGCTGGGTTTGCTTCTGGTGGCCGCGCTCGCTGTGGAAAGAAGGATTCCCCTCGCGCGCGATCCCGCGAAGGAGTTGGCGGGCGCCACCTTGATCGTCGGCGTAAGCGCCTACCTCACCAGCGTTTTCTACTTCATGTTGCCGAATCCGCCTGCGATGCATCCGGGCGCACTCATTCCGCGGCCCTGGGATCTGGTGCCGGCCACAATATTTATAGTCGCCACGGTTGGATACTGGCTGCGTTTGCGCCGGGTCGACGCGTCGCTCGACCGGGCTCTCTTCGTTGCAGCGTTGCTCAACGTCTTCTGCCACGTCACCATGAGCCAATCGCAGCACGTTCTCGATGCCTCTGCCACGACGGCCCATGTGCTGATGGTGCTGAGCTATGTGGTCGTGCTGGGCGGCACTCTTCTGGACAACGCGCAGCTTTTCGATCAGGTAAGCCGCCTTGCTGCGTCGGATTCGCTCACCGGGCTTGCGAACCACCGGCGATTGCTCGAAGTGCTCGAGAATGAAATTCAGCGTTCGCGGCGCACGGGTCGCAGTTTCGCAGTCCTTCTTTTCGATCTGGATGGACTGAAAAAAATCAATGATAAATATGGCCACCTGACGGGAAGTCGCGCGATCAAGCGCCTCGGCGTGGCCTTGCGCAACAGCAGCCGGACGATTGATACGCCGGCTCGGTACGGCGGCGATGAATTCGCTCTGATTTTGCCGGAATCGGGCGAACAGGAAGCCAAGCAGGCCGCTCAGCGGATTTGCGAGGAATTGTTGAATGATGGACAAACGCCCATGGTGTCCGCGAGCGTGGGAGTCTCTGTGTATCCCGCAGACGGCACCTCGATCGAGAAATTGTTGGGGGCGGCCGATCGGGCGCTCTATGGTATGAAAGGCCGCAGCGACAAGAAATTTCGGTTTCGTAATGTCGCCGCCTGTCTTTAAACAAGAAAGAGGACAAATGACCTTTGGGCTGGGGGGCCCTAAGACGTTTACTGCCGCACGCCGGGAGTCCAGGACTCCTATGGAAGTGGGAGTGCAAATTATCGGTCATCCTGAACTCCCCGGGACGGAAACCACTTTCACGGAAAATGTGAGCCCCAGGGGAGCGAGAGTATTGAGCGCGCGCCGCTGGAAGCAGAATGACCGGCTGACAATTGCAACCTTGACAGGTTCATTCCGTGCGCTCGCGCGAGTAGCCTACTGTCAACTGGTTCCGGAAGAAGGTTTTGCGGTTGGCTTGGAGTTTCTCGAGCCCAATGGCCAATGGGTAATTGCGGACTCGACCGTTTCCTAAATTGGTTTCCTGAAATTTCCCGAACTAGTTTCCCGCACTACTGAATAAATCCCACCTTCGGATCTGCATTGGGAGCGGGGTCTTCCGGCAGCACTCCGAACTGTGCCTCGTAACGCGAAACATTTTCTTCCAGCGCCCGCATCAACCGTTTTGCGTGCCTTGGATTCACGATCATGCTGGCGATGAGCTTTCCTTGTGGCGCTGTGGGGAACATATAGACGAAGTTCAGTGTGAATTCCTCTTGATTGTGATGGACAACAACCAGATTTGAATATTGGCCCAACAGCTCTTTTTCGTCCGCTTTGATTTGCACTTGCTGTTGCTGCGCTTGTGGTTTTGGGGTTTCGGCCATTCCTGCGCTCCTTACGATTCTGATTCAACTATAACAAAGAGGCAATCCGTCTCGAAGATTTTTGCGCCGCGCAGGAAACGCCAGCAGGAAATTATTGACGCGTTCTGATGTTAAGCGTAGTTTATATCGATAGTTCAGCATGGTTAATATGAGCGACTCCTCGATTCCCGTCGATGTTCCCGCCACTCCCGGCCAGGCGTCCGCCGCTGTGTCCAATGGCATCGCGATAGACGGGGCGCCCTCAGCAGCCAAAGCATTCGCATCGCGCCGGGAGGCCTGGTGGTATCTGGGCCCGGCGTTTGTGGCCTCCGTGGCCTATATGGACCCGGGAAACTTCGCCACCAATATCGAAGGTGGTGCCCGCTTTGGTTACGAGCTCTTGTGGGTGCTGCTGTGGTCAAACGCGATGGCAATTCTCGTTCAGTATCTGGCGGCGAAGCTCGGTATTTCCACAGGCAAGACGCTTCCGGAAAATTGCCGGGCCGAGTTCTCGCGGCCGGTCACGCTTTGCTTATGGTTGGCGGCCGAAATTTCGGCGATGGCAACTGACCTCGCCGAATTCTTGGGCGCGGCGCTGGGCTTCTACCTGTTGTTTGGAATCCCCATGTTGCCAGCGGCGATTTTGACGGGCATTTGCGTGATGCTGATTCTTGCCATCGAACAGCTTGGGTTTCAATGGCTCGAGCGGGTGATCATGGCCTTTGTTGGCGTCATCGGCATCGCCTACGCGTTCGAAATGTTCTTAAGCAAACCTGCGTGGCAGCCGATACTGAAACACGTCGTGGTTCCCGAAATTCACTCTTCTTCCATTTATATTGCCGTCTCGATGCTCGGAGCAACGGTGATGCCTCATGTGATTTATCTTCATTCCGCGCTCGTCTTGCCGCGGCGCGAGATTCACGACCGGACCGAGCATCATCATCGTAAGATGGAACTGTTGGACGTCTTGCTGGCAATGAATGGAGCCTGGTTGATCAACTCCGCGATGGTGGTCATGGCGGCGGCCGTTTTTTTTGGAAGCGGCACCCACGTTTATTCAATTGAAGCAGCGCATCATACCCTCACGCCATTGCTGGGAAGCTTCGCCAGCGTTGCATTTGCCGTCGCGTTGCTGGCTTCGGGGTTGTCTTCGTCCACCGTGGGTACGATGGCCGGGCAAGTGATCTTGCAGGGATTCTTAAATCTGCGAATCAGCATCTTCCTGCGTCGCATCGTGACGATGATTCCCGCGATCGTCGTTATTGCAGTCGGTCTTGATCCTCTCAAGACGCTGGTGCTGAGCCAGGCAGTTCTCAGCTTCTGCCTTCCGTTTGCCATGATTCCCCTGCTGATTTTGACTCAACGAAATGAATTGATGGGTACCCACTCGAATCGGCCGATCACCAACTATCTGGCTGTGATGGCTACGGCCGTCATTCTGGGAATGAATGCTTGGCTCCTCTTTGCGATGTTCACCGGCAAATCCTGACCTTGGCGTGCGAGAATTCCATGGGCAACTCGCGCAACGTTCAGGATCCCGACGAATGGCAGATAAGAATCCGCGGCCGGAGAATCGGCGAAAATTTCTGGCGCCGGTTCTCGTAACATTTGTAATCGTCGCCATCGCGAGTGCAATCGTGTTGTATTCGTTCACCGGCTTCGGAGCGCGCGCTCGCGTCAGAAGGTTGCAAAATCCATTTCCGCCGACGCCAGAAGGCATCGCGGCTGCGCGGCTCATTTACGAGAGCCGCTGCGCGAATTGTCATGGAACAAGCGGCGATGGCAAGGGAACGAAGGCCGAGGAACTGTCCGTTGCGCCTGCGGATTTTCGCAATGCCCGCCCTATGGCAGCCATCACAGATGGAGAGCTTTACTGGCAAATCACCAAGGGCGCCCGTCCAATGCCGAGCTTTGAATCCCTCAGCGAGCAGGAGCGCTGGGAACTCGTGGACTACATCCGGACTTTTGCGCCGCCATCGCCGCGATAGCGCAAATTCCGAGGGACGCCTCGGCTTATTTCACTTTTGCAAGGGCGTCGGCAACTTCCTTTAAATCGGGAACCACCGGAATGTCGTAGTTCTTGAACCACGCAATATTGCCGGTGCGATCGACAATCACAATGGCGCGGCCTGTGATGCCTTTCTCGGCCAGGAAAACGCCGAATTTGTCGCCCACCGCTCCGCGCGGCTGAAAATCTGCAAGCAACGGATACTGGATCCCCATTTCTTCAGCATAGGCTTTGTGTGACCAGGCGCTATCGACGCTGATGCCCATCACCTGAGCATCGAGTTGCTCGAATTTCTTCATGTCGTTTACGAAGCAAGCGTGCTCGTTCGTGCAGGTCGGGCTCCAATCCAGGGGATAGAATACGAGGACGACATTCTTTTTGCCCTTGAAGTCAGACAGCTTTACTTCTTTCTGGCTCTGATCCTTCAATGTGAAATCCGGCGCCGCCGCTCCCACCGAAATTGCCATTTTTCCTCCGTCGTCCTTCAAGCGATTTTTGGACCGCTAAAATTGCGTACCCATTCGAACTGAGGCGTTCATCATATCCGAATGCCGCGGAGCAAACAAACAAGCTCGGGCAAAATTCCGTTTCTTGTTCTGTTACCATACGCGTGCAAAGTGACGGAGCGTAGCGAACAAATTGGCGCAGGTCCCCTACGAAACGGCTTATCCGCAAGTTGAAATCCTTCCCAGCAGCCGCAATTGGTGGGCGAAGCTCAAAGGAACGGCGCCCGAATGCATTCACACCCGCGACGATTGCACATGGATTGCAGCGCTTCTGCCGGACACGCTTTACCTCCGAGGCAAGCGAGCGCCGCGCCGGGACCCGGTCCGCCCGGAGATTTCGCTTTGCCGTGAATGCCTGCTCGATACCATCCTTGATGAACTGGAAGGGTTCAGCGGCCGCGTGGTTGCCTTCGAGCCAAACCCGGAAATCTTCACCCAATTCTTTTTTGTCGCCACACTGGACTTCGAGGCGGCCGGAGTGGCGCCCGAAACTGCATCTGCGATCGAGCAACGCCTCGCGCAAACAGTAGAAACCTGCGCAGAATGCTCGCGGCCTGGCACTTGGCTGTGGATGTCGCGGGAACAGGTGGCGAGTCTCGATGAAACAGATAAGATACGCGAAGAGCGAGGCGAATGGTTTTGCTCCACGCATGGGGCGCGAAAACTGGCGAACGCGTTCGAGAGAATTGCTGAGGCCAATGTGTTCTACATGAATCTACCGTACGGCGAAGCGGGCGCGTACCTTTGGATCTGACTGACTAGCGAGCTCAGATTCCGGTGTTCTGGAAATAGACGATGGCGTTGAATGAATTGGTAAAGAAATATCTGGCGATTTCGGGCGGGTACGGGAAATTCATGGCCATTTCGTCGTTGGGTCTGGCGCGCGCCGAGGCTGAGAAAGCCTTCGACATCCTCGACGAGGATTATCACATCAGCCGGTTTTTTCAGTTCCGCAAAGAGAGTGGCGAAGCGTACGAGATCAACGGATTTCCGCAGACACATTTCGCGATTGATGCTGAAATTGAGTCGATTCTTTAGGGATGGAACGGCGCCAGAAAATCGCGATTTACCGCCGATTAGAAACACTCAAGTTAATTATTTTCTGATAGTTACGATAGCTTTTAATCGCGGAACCGTAGATTAAAAGCACCCGCCACCGACGCAACTCTTGTTATTGTATCACTTTGTCGGTCTGGACAACCTTCGTCTGAAAATTCGATTCAGAGTGAAAACTAACCGAAAGTAGGCTCCGCCCTCGCGAGCGATTTTTTTCGAGGGGTTGTTGAGTTGGCGGAACATTCGATGTATAAACGAATCGAGATGAATTGGGCCTGCCAGACGCGTCACCGTTTCTGCCTCGCCTTGGTTGTGTCCATGTTGTTCTGCGGCCTCTCCTCGAGCGAGATACCCGAACTCACCCGCCTCACCGACGACACCTCAAACGATTTCACTGTGCTTGTGGTAGCGAAGGCGTCAATCTCCGTTGCCACGAACGTGAATGCGATTTCCATCGTGAGCGCGATTCAGCAGAACGACGACCGACTCGAATACCAATTACCCTCTTCCGATTCAGTTCTTATCGCGCAATCTACCGCCAGCTATTTGCCACTGCTGTGTGTTCATAGAACGTAGCCTCCCCTTCCCAGCCTAATCGCGCTCGTCCATCTTCCCACAACGAGACGAGGTGCCGAAGTTCCCGCAAACGGATTGTCCAATCCCCCGGCGCCATTGACGGCAAGGAGTTTGAGGAGATGAAAAGCATATGCAAGCGGACCTGCGGAGTAGAAAGGCTCTGGAGGCGTTTCTTCAGGACTTGATCTGTGTAGTATCAAGCCCGGAAGAAGTAGGCGCACTCGTTGAGGTTCTGATGGCGTTGCAGCTTCCTGCACCGCCGGAAACGCCGGCCATCGGGACGAATGTTGCCCGAGCTTAGATCGAGCCAGCATAAAAAGGGGGCGTTATGAACTGCAGCCTCGATGTGCACGACACGTACGATATTTTCAAGAAGCTCCCCGACGAGGGCACCGTTTGGGTTGGTGCCGTAAAAGGAGGAGATCGCGTGCGTCAGGTGCTGGTGAGCCTTAAGTTGAGTTCCGGGCAGGCATTCTTTGCATTTAATGCCAGCGAAGGAACTGTCGTAGAGCTCTTAATTAACTAAACCTATATTCGGAACAAAACGACTCACTTCGGAGCGACGGAAACGCGCCGCAGTCGCTCCGCAAGTGAGTTGTGTTCCCTTCGAATTTCCTGGGGCAGGCGCTTGCCGAATTTTTCGAAGAACTTTCCAGTCGCTTCCAGTTCCTCGGCCCAATCGTTCGAATCAACCTTCAGCAGTTCATCAATTGCGGCGCGAGAAATATTTAAACCGTCGAGAGTCAGCGAATCCGCCGTCGGTACGTAGCCAATCGGCGTGTCGTTCGCTGCGGCCCGGCCTTCGATTCGATCGAGAATCCATTTGAGCACCCGGACGTTGTCGCCGTATCCGGGCCACAAGAATTTCCCCTCCGAGTCTTTCCGGAACCAGTTCACGTGAAAAATTCCTGGCGGATGCTTGAGCTTCGGGCCCATATCAAGCCAGTGACGGAAATAGTCGGCCATGTTGTAGCCGCAGAAGGGAAGCATAGCCATCGGGTCGCGGCGAGTGACGCCCACGGCTCCCGTGATAGCGGCTGTAGTCTCCGATGCCATCGTGGCGCCCATAAACACGCCATGCTGCCAGTTGCGCCCCTGGTACACGAGCGGAGCGACGTGGGCTCGGCGGCCACCGAAGATCAGTGCTGAGATTGGCACGCCTTGCGGATCTTCCCAATGGTCCGAAATCGAGGGTGACTGCCTGGCTGCTACGGTGTACCGCGAATTGGGTTGAGCGGCAGCGCCCTTGCTGGGCGTCCATCTCTCGCCTTTCCAATCCACGAGCCCCTGCGGTGGCGCGCCATCCATGCCTTCCCACCACGGTTCGCCGGCCGCCGTCATCGCCGTGTTCGTAAAGATCGAATCGTGATGCACGGCCTCGATCACGTTTGGATTCGTTTTTTGATTCGTGCCCGGCGCGACGCCGAAGAATCCCGCTTCCGGATTGATGGCGCGCAAAGTGCCGTCGGCGCCCACGTGCATCCAGGCAATATCGTCACCCACTGTCCAAACCCGGTAACCCTTGTTCGCAAGGGCCGAAACCATCATGGCGAGATTGGTCTTGCCACAAGCGCTGGGAAACGCCGCGGCCATGTACATCACTTTGCCACGGGGATCTTCGAGCCCGAGAATCAACATATGCTCAGCCATCCAACCCTGCTCGCGCGCCATCCAGCTCGCAATTCGCAGCGCAAAACATTTCTTGCCCAGCAGCGCGTTGCCGCCATAGCCGGACCCTATGCTCCAAATTAGCTTCTCCTCCGGGAAATGGAGAACAAAACGGCGCTCCGGATTCAGATCGCCGAGCGAATGGAGTCCGGGAACAAAATCGGATGAGTTACCCAGCCGGTCGAGCGCCGCCTTGCCGATGCGCGACATGATTCGCATGCTGGCGACGACGTAGGCAGAGTCGGTGAGCTCGACGCCTACCTTGCTGTAAGGCGACGTCTCAGGCCCCAAAATATAGGGCACGACGTACATCGTGCGGCCCTTCATCGCGCCGTCAAAGAGAGGCCGGACTTTGTTCTTGGCCTCGTCGGGAGCCATCCAGTTGTTGGTGGGTCCTGCATCTTCTTTCTTTCGAGTGCAGATAAACGTGATGCTTTCAGTGCGGGCTACGTCGTTGGGATTGCTGCGATGAAGGTAGCTGCCGGGATAGGTTTTCTGGTTCAGCTCTATAAACGTGCCATCCTGCAGCATCTCGACCGTCAAGCGATCGATTTCACCCTGTGAACCGTCGCACCAGACAATTCTGGCCGGCTTCGTAAGGCGAGCAGATTCTTCCACCCAGCTTTCTAATGGCGTCGACACCGAACCTCCATGATATTTGCGCGGGGGACGCCGCCCGACCGGGCTCGAATTTCAGAGGGTCTGGCGGAACAGGGGCGCTTTTCACCAAAAATTGTAGGGCACGGCTACCCCAAAATGCAACCGGACAGCCCCTGAGGGAGGACGATTCGTGCGCGATGTTATACTTCCGCCGAAATGTATGCCCAAAAGTTGCAAGCGGAGGTGATGATCGGCGGCAAGCGCGAACCGATGCCGCTCGAGTGGCTGGATAGTTTTTGCATGCGAAATTTCACGGGTTCCGGCGAGTTTGACGATACGTTGCCGACGGGCGAAGGGCGTCTGGAAGCCGGTTCCACTATAAACATAGAGCGTTTGGCAGCGGCGATGAGCGAGTGGCTTACGAAGCGAGGCAAAGGAAACGGACAGGCAGTAACGGTGGAAATCCGCGAAGCCTAATCACGAAGATGGGCAACAAGGAACGGGGATCGGGAACAAAGAGAAGGGCCAAACTCACCTTGCGTATGACTGGGGCGTTGCAGCGGTCATCGCAGAGCGGGTTCGGCCCCTCACTTCTAATTCGACGCGAGTGGCCTGTGATAGTTAGCAGCGTTCTGCCGAAGAAAAAATCACAATTCTTCCGGGGTGGAGCGGCTCAATCGGGCGCGAAGAAGACGCTCGCCGGCACGAGCCAGCAAGTGTTTAATTTTGGGAAGCGCACCGTAGCAAGCGTCCGCTCCCGCCGCAATCAGCTGCGGCGTCTTCACGAACTCATCCCAGAGCACGTGATGGACATCCGGTTCTATCAGCACGTCGGTTAGGCCCCGCCAGGGTTGATTGGCCACGGTTTGAATAATTGAGAACGAACGGCTGATCACTTCGATCGTATTGCGCGGTTTCGAATCGAGAAGCCCGGGTTCCAAATGGACGGAAATCACCAGTCCAGCCCCGAGTTCGCGCACGGCCGGCGCGGGAACCTGTTCGGTGAGAAAGCCGTCCACCAGGAAATGACCCTGGTGCTGAACCGGAAGAAACAATCCAGGGTAGGCGCAAGAGGCGCGCAGGGCCGGGCTGATTTCACCTTGTGTGAAATGAACCGATTGGCCGCTAATCAAATCGGTGGCGACAATACTCAGCGGAATTTTCATCTGGCTGAAATTGTTCGCGGTCGTGAACCGGTGCAGAAAATCATCGAGCGGCGCATTGGAGGCCATTCCCATGCGCGAGAGTGTCCACCGGCCAAAATCGCGAAAGCGAGTGGCGCTGCCTTGCTCGGCCATGGCATCGAGTGTAGTTCCGCTCGCATAAGCCGCGGCAACCAGCGCCCCCACGCTGGTGCCGGCAATAAAATCAACCGGGATATCGTTCTCTTCGAGGACGCGTAAGACGCCGATATGCGCGATACCGCGTGCGAAGCCGCCGCCGAGAGCAACGCCCACCTTGGGACGTGGTCCGTCAGCACCGTACGCGAAGGTACGCAATCCCTGTAGCGCGGTGCCCAGCCATTTGGTGACGGGACTCATCTTCTTGCTGCAAAACCTCTTACCACTTTACCGCAAGTTGGGGATTTGCCGTGTTTCCGGTTGACCGCTGGTTACTCGTTTTGTAACCTCGATGGTCATCTTTCGTCTTCACGTGAAACCGGCTGCATGAAACGCGTTCGATGAAAAAGAGAATCGAGAAGGTTGCTGTTCTGGGTGCCGGCACGATGGGTGCGCGCATCGCGGCGCATCTGGCGAACGCTGGTATCCCGGTGTTCCTGCTCGATATCGTGCCCACCCAGCTCACTCCTGACGAAAAGCGAAAGGGGCTTACGCTCGAAAGCCCCGCGGCAAGGAACCGGATCGTATGGGCCGGGCTGGAAGCAGCCAAGAAATCGCGCCCGGCGGCGTTTTTAACTCCCGAAACGGCGCACCTCGTGACACCCGGAAATCTGGAAGACAATCTCGCATGGTGCGGGCAGGCCGATTGGATTATCGAAGCGGTCGCTGAGAATCTCGAGATTAAGCGCAAATTGTTCGAGCGGGTCGAAAGCGTGCGCAAGCCGGAAACCATAATTACCTCGAATACGTCCGGGCTGCCGATTCATTTGGTCGCCGAGGGACGCTCGGAAGATTTTCAAAAGCACTGGGCGGGGACGCATTTCTTCAATCCTCCGCGCTACATGAAGCTAGTGGAATTGATTCCCGGGCCGAGGACTCTTCCAGCCGTGCTGGCGACGCTGGATGAAATGTGCGATGTGCGGCTGGGCAAGGGAGTGGTGATCGCGAAGGATACGCCGAACTTCCTCGCCAACCGGATTGGCACGTACGCGATGCTGAACGTCCTGAAGCAAATGCAAGCGCTGGATATGACGGTCGAAGAAGTGGACGCTTGCACAGGCCCGGCGATAGGGCAGCCGAAGTCGGCCACGTTTCGCACGGCCGATATCGTGGGCTTGGATGTCCTCGTTCACGTGGTGCGCAACATTTACGACAACATTCCCAACGACGAATCGCGCGAGATGTGGCGCGTGCCCGCTTTCGTCGAGGAAATGATGAAGCGCGGTTGGTTGGGCGATAAAACGGGAGGCGGATTCTACAAGCGAGTGAAGAAAGGCGGCGATTCGGAAATTCTTACGATCGATTGGCAGAAGATGGAGTATCGCCCGCGGATCAAAGCGAAATTCGGCTCTATCGAAGCAGGGAAGCAGATCGAAGAGACGCGCGAGCGGGTTCGCGCGCTGGCCGGGCCGGGAATGGACGGGAAAGGCGACAAAGCGAACCGTTTTTTGTGGTCCTGCCTGAGCGAAAACTGTTTGTACGCGGCGCGCCGCGCACCGGAGATTGCGAATAGCGTGGTGGACGTGGACCGCGCGATGCGCTGGGGTTTTGCCTGGGAGCTGGGACCGTTCGAAATATGGGACGCGATTGGCGTCGCGCGTATGGCTGAAGCGCTGGGTCGCGAAGTGAAACAGGTTCCGTCCATTGTTAACGACCTGCTCGCATCCCCGAAGAAATCGTTCTACGAGACGGAGAAGGGCAGCACCAGGTATTTCGATTTCGGCGCGAAGGCTATGAAGCCGGTTCCCGAACCCGCTGGAATCATCATTCTCAAGGCTCTGAAAGACCGCAGCGGCGTGGTGCAGACGAATCCCGGTGCGAGTCTGATCGATCTGGCCGATGGAGTGATTTGCTGCGAATTCCACTCCAAGATGAATTCCATCGGCGGCGACATTGGCGCGATGATTCACGCGGGTGTCAAGAGGCTCGGTTCGGAATTCGATGCTATGGTGATTGCAAATCAGGCGCCGAATTTCTCCGTGGGCGCCAATCTGATGCTGCTGCTGGTGACGGCGCAAGAAGGCGAGTGGGACGATATTCATTTGGCTGTGCGCCAGTTTCAGGGCGTGAACATGGCAATCAAGTACGCGCCCGGGCCGGTGGTGGCGGCGCCGCAAGGGATGGCGCTGGGCGGAGGCTGCGAAATCAGTCTGAGCTCGGCGCGAATTCACGCGGCGGCCGAAGCGTACATGGGGCTGGTGGAAACGGGCGTGGGACTGATCCCCGGCGGTGGCGGAGTGAAAGAGATGTTGATTCGTGCCAACGAGCATGCGGGAGGAGGCGAGGATCTCGATCTATTTCACGCGCTCAAGCCGATTTTTGAAACGATCGCGATGGCGAAGGTCTCCACCAGTGGCGAAGCGGCGCGATCGCTCGGATTTTTGCGGCGTTCGGATTTGATTGCGATGAACCGCGACCGGCAGGTGGCGGATGCGAAAGCGACGGCGCTGGCGCTCGTCCGCGAGGGCTATCATCCGCCGGCGCCGGCCCAGATCCGCGTGCTGGGAGAGGAATTCCTGGCCGGAGCGAAACTGGCAATCCATATGCTCGTTCGCGGCGAATTCGCCAGTGACCACGACGCGGTGGTCGCAAGAAAACTGGCATACATACTGGCGGGCGGCGGCATTACGGCGCCACAGTCTGTTTCTGAGCAGTACATTCTCGATTTGGAGCGCGAAGCTTTCGTTAGCTTGTGCGGAGAGCGAAAAACGCAGGAACGAATTGCCCACACGCTCAAAACCGGAAAGCCTCTGCGAAATTAAACGAATACCGGTTCGTATAAACAGTTCGGGACCCGGCGCAGCTTTTCGATCCCCTGCGTGTAACTTCGAGCGGGGGTTTGTGCATCTAAGTAGCCGGTTGACGGTCCAAGTGGGCCGTTTGCCTAAAACGCTTAGAACTGTTTGAGATTTTTGGGGAACTTTGGGGACTTGTGTGAGTAAGGTTAAGCATGCCGGTGTGTTTAAGGAGAACGGAATGACCAGCTATGCCGTCCGAAAATTAATATTGAGCTGCAGCCTTGCAGTGATTCTTTCGCCATTCATCACGAACGCGCAATCTAGTATCGGCAGTCCCGCGATGGCTTCTCCCGCTTACGACCTGAATAAGGAAATCAAGATTGACGGAACGATCGACAAGATCGAGACGAATACGAGCGGCGGCCCGATCGGAACGCACTTGCTCGTGATTTCGGCGCAAGGCGTCGTGGATGTGCACCTGGGAGCGAGCATGGCCGTGACAGCGAAAAATCTCGGCCTGTTGGTGGGCGAGAGCATTCACGTGACGGGGATGATGGCGAACGTCAGCGGGAATTCCGTGCTTCTCGCGCGCATTCTCACCACTTCGAATCACATCTACGTGCTGAGAAACGAGCACGGTGCGCCGATCCGTTCGCTGATGCCGCGAGGGGCGGCTTCGTCTGCGTATTCGGAGAAAGGAGCGCTCTGATGAAACAGCGGGCTCTTGCGTTCCTTGTGTTAGGCGTTGCTGTTGCGCTCGGTGTCGTGGGCTGCGGTGGAAGCGGCGGCGGTTCGAATCCCAATACGACGATTTCCGTGGTGATTTATCCGGGAAGCGCTTCGATTCCTGTGAGTGGCGTGATTAATTTCACCGCGGTTGTCTACAATTTCACGTCGAACAGCTCGGTGAACTGGACTTCGAGCGCCGGCACCTTCAGCGGCAGCGTCTTTACGGCGCCGAGCACGACGGGAACTGTTACGGTTACCGCTGCGTCGCAGGAGGACAAATCGAAATCCGCTACCGTGACGGTAACCGTGGGCGCGGCTCAGCCCATCACGGTCTCTCCGGCTGCGGTTTCGATTCCGGCGCAGGGTACCCAGACGTTTACGGCATCGGGAACTGGGCCGTTTAATTGGACGGTAACCGCCACCCCTGGATCGGACCCTGGAACGATCGATCAATCTGGAAATTACACCGCTCCGCGCACCCCTCCGCCGGGTGGCACAGTCACAGTTTCGGCGCTCTCTGCAGCTGGTTCGGGCACGGCCACGGTCACGATCGTTTTCTCAGCCGCAACTTTGTCCGGTCAATATACTTTTTCCTACACAGGCGAAGATGCCGGCGGTTTTCTCGCTGTGGCTGGCAACTTCACCGTGAACGGATCGGGCGTTATTACCAGCGGAGTGGAGGATGTAAACAGCGCGAGTGGGATCCTGGAAAATCCGATCAACGGAGGAAGCTTTTCGGTCGGACCTGACGGCCGGGCGATTGCGACGGTCACCACCGGGCTCGGCACCGTCACGTGGCAGGTGACGCTGATATCTGAAACGCACGCTTTGCTCGTGCGGTTTGACAGCAATGCCACCGGCAGCGGAACGATCGATAAAGCCAATCCTGCGGATTTCTCGGTGAGCGCGATCGCAAATAATTATTCGTTCGGAATCAGCGGAATCGATTCGAGCGGCTCGCCGATGGCGATTGCCGGCAGGTTTTTATCGGACGGCGCCGGAACATTTCCGGTAAATTTTGCGATTCAGGATGTAAACGACGCCGGCACCATTACGCAAGCCGACGTGTCGCTGCACGGAAACATTTTTTCAATCGACGGCGCCACCGGTCGCGGAACGCTGGAACTGATCAGCACGGTTCCGGGCACCGGCACCCTGACGTTCGCTTTCTACATCATTGACAGCACGCATTTCAAACTCGTGGAAATTGATAACGGCAGCATGCCCGCTCTTGCAGGAGACGCGTTCAGCGCGCCCAACTCCATCACACTCGCCAACCTGAATGGAAACTATGCCTTCACAGTGGCGGGAGCGGAGTCGGGCGGGCCCTATGCAGCGGGTGGCGTCTTTACTGCCTCCGGCACCGGAACGATTTCCGGTGGTGTTCAGGACGTTAACGAGCAGGCCACCAATCTTCACCTCGCGGAGAAAATCGCATCATCGGGTTCCACATACACGCTCAGTCCTGCCACCACGTCGAATCGCATTCTCCTGACGCTCGCCGCCGGGGGCATCAACTTCATGTACGCGGTCTACCCCACCTCGACCAATTCTTTCGAAATGGTGGAAGTAGACAAGGTGGTGCCGGTCAGCAGCGGCATGGGATTTCTACAATCTTCCACCAGCGCTCCTTCCGGAACATACGGAATCAACACCACGGGGCAAATGACCAGCGGTGAGCAGGATATCAACGGATCCATCTCATCGGCTGGAACCACCGGCCTTACCGGCTACCTCGACGTCAATGAGACAGGAAGCATTCTCAGCAACGTTCCTCTCTTCAACAGCACAATCGCCGCCCCATCCAGTTTCGGACGGGCGACGCTCACTCTCGCCACGGCCAAACCGACCTCGGCGTCGTTCACGTTCGCCTACTACGTGGTCGACAACTCAACCGTTCTCGTGATCGAGATGGACAAAGTGGCGGTAACGCTCGGCGTTATGGATAAACAGTTCTAAAAGCCGGACAACGCCTGTGCCAATTCCCGAGAGCTCACGTAAATGGGCTCTCGGGAGAAATTTTCTCCAACCGCTCCTACTTCCAGGCGTATCCCGATAGTCCCTTCCTTGCTCTTTTCCATGCTCTTTTCCATGCTGGTACTTCGCCACCAGGGCCGCCGCTTTCGCCTTATGTTTTCTCTGGCTTGGCCGATTAAGCAAATGTTCTGAGGCAGTACCAACGTACTATTGCCGCACTTTGTCACCCGCGCCGAAAATCGGCTTATATCAGCGAAAACCATCTGCAGCCACATCCTTGAGGGAGACGGTCTAATTGCCGGATAGAACGATGGCGCCACTTATAAAAGATTCGGTCGAAGCTACAAGTCCCGTCGCCAGCATGCCGGCAGCCCCAACGGGAACGCAAAGCAAGCCCACCTCTTCATTTCGGGCCGATGCTGTTTCGCTTGAGGTTGCCGTCAAGGTGCATGGTTCTCGCGTGATCGAAGTCGCGCGCGGTACCGCCCCGCGGACTGAACCCTTTGAAGAGCAGACCGTCACCATGATCGTTTTTCCGCATGGTGCCGTCCTGAGAATGGCGACGGTCGTAAACGTCAGCCAAATGCTCGTCCTCACCAATATCAAAACGAAACAGGACTCCATTTGTCGCGTTTTGAAAGTTCGCCCAAATGCCAATCAGGGCAGCTACGTCGAAGTGGAATTCACCCACCGCCAGCCCGGATATTGGGGCGTGCAATTTCCGTCCGAAGGGCCGGTCGCAACAAATTTGGCCGCGCAGCCGCAAGTGAATTTGGAGTCGCAGAAAATTTCACCGGCTTCGCCGACGCCGGCCACCAGACCAGTGGTCACCACCACTTCTCGCGAATCGAAGCCGGCCTCTGTTGCGCCCCCCGCTCCGTTCCTGCCGCCCGCGAAGCCCGAATCGTCCTTCATCTCGTTTGGTTCACAGGAAAAGGTTCAGGAAGCCGCGTCCGCCACCGCAATCACGAAGCCGCTCTCTCCAGTCGAGATGAGGCTCGAAGGCCTCACGGATCCTTTTGCCAAGACTATTTCAGCTGCTGATCATTTGCCCGCGGCGCCCACCGCTCCTACTCCCGTCTCGATGGATGATCTCAGGGGAGACAGTGACTCTGGTTTCGCATCTCCCGCGTCAACGGAGACCGAAGAGCATTCCACCTCTGCCGCGTTGTCGGCCTCTCATGATGTGGCGGCAATTCTTGGCGATGCCGGATCGGATGCCTCGCAAACTTCTGCGCCGGAAGCGTTCGGTGCGCGGCTCGATTCAAGTTTCGGCAGCTCCGTGGCTCAGAGTTCCGGCTCCAATCAAAACTGGATGTTGATCGCGGCATGCGTCGCGGTGCTCGTCGCCGGCTTAGGAGGCGGGATAGCATATTTTCGACAGCATGCGGGAAACCCAAGCGCGTCGCGGACGGCACCTGCCGCTGCGAGCGCTTCCAGCACGCCTGAGCCTGCCGCAAACGATGCGAATCAACTGCCTGCAATTACTCCCGCAGGACAGTCGTACACCGCTACCGGTGCTGACCTAAACGCAGCCGCCCGGCCCGCAGGCAGTGCGCCTCCGGCTGCATCCGCAGTATCGAGTGTGAATAGCGCAACAAAAGCGCCGGCACCATCCGCGAACCACTCACCCGCGCCTGCGAAACAAGCGACTCCAGGCGTGACGTCGGACATGATGTCCACGGCCCTCACCTCACGTCCTACCACTTGGACGCGCGGGAGCGAAGGCCAAACCGATCAAGCTCCCGTTCTCGACGCGGGCTCAGCTTCCGGGACGAATGCGCTGCCGGAAATCACAGGAACAAACGCAGCGGCCCTACCGATGCCCCCGGCCCAGCCCGAAGGCCCCGCCAAAATCGGCGGTAACGTGAAAGAACCGAAGTTGATTGCTTCGGTTCCCCCGGCCTACCCGCTCACCGCCCGATCCAGCGGCGTTCAGGGCGATGTTGTGATCGAGACCACGATCGACAAAACTGGGAGCGTAGTTCGGACGCATGTCATCTCCGGGCCCGCGATGCTTCGCCCCTCCGCCCTGGAAGCGCTTAAACATTGGAAATACGAGCCTTCGAGATTAGATGGTGAACCGGTCGAAGTGCAGATGCAGGTGACCATCCGGTTCCGGCTGTAACAGACGAACCGTCCGCCAACCCTGCAAGTTCTTAACAGCGCGGGCGTTCTCCCGCGCTGTTGCTTTTTTATCCTTCCTGGCATCCAATAGTTGAACTCTAACGAAGCGCTTTTACGCTCTCCGGCGAGGTGAGAAATGCGAGAAGCAGTGATAGTCAGCGCGGTCCGCACCGCGGTGGGCAAAGCGACAAAAGGCGCGCTCCGCACAACGCGCCCCGATGACCTCGGCGCTGTGGTAATCAAAGAAGCCATTGCTCGCCCCGGCGGCCTCGACCCCAAAGAAATCGACGACGTGATTCTCGGCTGCGCGATGCCCGAGGCGGAACAAGGAATGAACGTTGCCCGCATTTCCTCGCTTCGCGCGGGCCTGCCCGTGGAATCCTCCGCGATGACCATTAACCGCTTCTGCTCATCCGGCCTGCAGTCCATTGCTATCGCCGCCCAGCGCATCATGGCGGGACAAGGAGAGGTGGCCGTCGCCGGCGGCACAGAATCAATGACCATGGTGCCCATGGGTGGCAACAAAGTCGCTCCCAATCCCTGGCTCATGGATAACTACCCGGACGCATACCTCGGAATGGGCCTCACCGCCGAAAATCTCGCCAGGAAATATGGCATCACGCGCGAGCAGGCGGATACCTTCTCCTATGAAAGCCACCAAAAAGCGATCGCTGCGATAGCTGCTGGAAAATTCAAGGACGAGATCGTTCCCGTGGATGTGAGTTATAACGTTCAGGAAGCCACGGCCAATGGTCCGCCCAATGGCTCGTGTCCCAAAACGGTCAAGGCGAAGTTCGATGTAGACGAAGGGCCGCGCTCGGACACTTCCGTGGAAGTGCTCGGAAAGCTGAAGCCCGTATTCCATGCGCGAGGCGTCGTCACGGCGGGAAACAGTTCGCAGATGAGCGACGGCGCTGCCGCCGCGGTCGTGATGAGCGCCGAAAAGGCGCGCTCTCTCTTCTTGAAACCGCTCGCGCGGTTCCTGGCCTTCGCCACCGCGGGATGCCCGCCTGAAGAAATGGGCATCGGCCCCGTGTTTGCGATTCCCAAGGCGCTGAAGATTGCGGGATTGACGCTCGACCAGATTGACGTGATCGAACTGAACGAAGCTTTTGCTACGCAAGCCCTGAGCGTGATCAAACTGGCGGGAATCGATCCCGCGAAGGTGAATCCCAATGGCGGCGCCATCGCCCTCGGTCATCCGCTCGGCTGCACAGGTGCGAAACTCACTGCTTCCATTCTGCGTGAACTCGCACGCCGTAACGCGCGCTATGGAATGGTGACCATGTGCGTAGGGGGAGGCATGGGCGCCGCGGGGATTTTCGAGAGATTGGCTTGAACACAGCAGTTCACATACCGCTGCTGCATCACCAGGCGCCCAGAAGCTCGCATCCAGTTCTCGCAAAAGCTGCCGTTCCGTAAAACGCCGGCTTGCCCTGAGGAACGAAGGGCGTCCCGCCGGCTCTTTTCGGTTTTTGTCCGTATGCGCCGGGAAGAAGATTCGCCGATCCCGTCCGCACCTCATTCGCTCCTGAGCAGGACAACTGCAATTTAGGTGTAAAATTCTAAGAGTGCCGTATTATCGCTCTCTTTAGGCCGTAGGGGACAGGACGACGAATGGCGGAGCGCTTCTTCAAGAAAGAAGTCCAGAAACTTTACCTCGGCCAGGGCCAGGAATTTCGTGGCGAAGGCATCCTTGCCGTCACCAAAGCCCTTCTGCAATCCGGCGTTTCCTACGTGGCAGGCTATCAGGGCGCTCCGATTTCTCACCTGATGGACGTGCTTACCGACGCGAACGATATTCTTGAAGAGCTCGGTGTCCATTTCGAGCACAGCGCTTCCGAAGCCACTGCCGCCGCCACCCTTGCTGCCTCGGTCAATTATCCGCTCCGCGGCGCCGTGACCTTCAAATCCACCGTGGGCACCAACGTCGCATCCGATGCTCTCGCGAATCTGGCCTCGGGCGGTGTCACGGGTGGCGCGCTCATCATCGTCGGTGAGGATTATGGCGACGGTTCCAGCATCATGCAGGAACGCTCGCACGCTTTCGCCATGAAGTCGCAGATGTGGCTCCTTGATCCGCGGCCGAATCTGCCGTCTATCGTTCGCGCCGTCGAACAAGGATTCGAGCTATCCGAAGCAACGCGCACTCCCGTCATGCTCGAATTGCGCATCCGCGCCTGCCATGTCCACGGCCGCTTCATCGCCAAAGACAACGTCCGGCCCAGGTTCACTCTGAAAGATGCAATGGAAAAACCGGTTCGAGACGTGAGCCGCATCGTCCTGCCCCCAGCCAGCTTCCAGCACGAACAGGAGAAAATCCACCAGCGCTGGCCCGCCGCGCAGAAATACATTCACGAAAAGGGACTGAACGAAATCTTCGCTGAAGGCTCGCAGGATTTCGGGATCATCTTGCAGGGCGGCATGTACAACACCACCATCCGCTGCCTCGAGTTGCTGGGTCTATCCAACGCGTTCGGCGACAGCAAAATCCCGCAATACGTCTTAAACGTCACCTACCCGCTGATCGAAGAAGAGGTCAAGAACTTCTGCTTGGGCAAGCGCGCGGTACTGGTTATCGAGGAAGGCCAGCCCGATTTCATCGAGCAGAATATCAATTCGATTTTGCGCAAGATCTATATCCAGACAAAAGTTCACGGCAAAGACCTTCTTCCCATGGCAGGCGAATACACTGCGGCAGCCGTTACCAGGGGCGTGCTGAAATTTGTCGAGACGTACGCGCCGAACTCAATCGACCGCGAACATCTCCCCGCCGTGGCTCGCTCCGCGGACGAAAAACCGCAAGCCATAAGAATCGTCGACAACGAAATTCATCCGCGCCCGCCTTCCTTCTGCACCGGCTGTCCCGAGCGCCCGATTTTTTCCGCGCTGAAATTGGCCGAACGCAAGCTCGGCCCTCATCACGTCAGCGCCGACATCGGCTGCCATCTCTTTTCCATCCTGCCGCCGTTCAATATCGGCGCCACCACGATGGGTTACGGGCTCGGCTGGGCAGGTGCCGCTGCATTCAACACCAAGGAAACCAACAAACGCACGATCAGCTTCATGGGTGACGGCGGTTTCTGGCACAACGGCCTCACTAGCGGCGTCGGCAACGCCGTATTCAATCAAAGCGATAGCTTGCTCGTCGTGGTGGACAACAGTTATACGGCTGCAACCGGCGGCCAGGATATTTTGTCTTCTGCCGCAAGCAATCCGATTCGAAAGACGAAGCTTTCCATCGCGGACGCGGTGCGAGGTGTTGGCGTGAAGTGGGTGCGCACGATTACCCGCACCTACGACGTTGCCAAAATGCGCGACACGTTCATCGAAGCGCTCACCACCAAAGAGCACGGTCCCAAAGTGATCGTCGCGCAAAGCGAATGCACTTTGAACAAACAGCGCCGCGTAAAGCCTCTGATGGCCAAGATGGCGAAAGAAGGGAAGCGCGTAGTCCGTGAAAGGTTCGGCGTTGACGCCGACACCTGCACGGGCGATCATTCCTGCATCCGTTTGTCCGGCTGCCCGTCGCTGACCATCAAGCCCAATCAGGATCCATTGCGAAAAGATCCGGTTGCAACGGTTCTCGATAGTTGTTCGGGATGCGGCTTGTGCGGCGAAGTTTCCCACGCGGCAGTTCTGTGCCCGTCATTTTTCCGGGCGGAAGTAATCACCAATCCAAACGCGTGGGATCGTGCGAAATCAAAAGTTCGCCGCGCCGTGATCGGATTTTTGCAGGGTCGCATTGACCGCCGTCTCGCGGATATCCATGCCTGACATGGGCGCGAGGTTTTGATGGCGAAAGGCGCGGCCGCTCCGCCTGTGTCGCTCCATACGCGAACTCCCAAAGCGATTACAATCGCCATCCTCGCGATGGGAGGTGAAGGCGGCGGTGTTCTCGCGGATTGGATCGTAGATCTTGCCGAACACTCCCGCCATCGCGCGCAGACCACGTCCGTGCCCGGAGTAGCCCAGCGCACCGGTTCGACAATCTACTATCTGGAAATTTTTCCGGAGGATGAAGTCCAGGCGGCCTGCAAAGAACCCATCCTGGCGCTGATGCCGGTACCCGGAGAAGTGGATATTGTGCTCGCATCGGAACTAATGGAAGCAGGTCGCGCCATCCAGCGCGGCCTCGTCACTCCCGATCGAACCACCTTGATTGCCTCGACAAACCGCGTCTATTCCATGACCGAAAAGACCGCCATTACCGACGGCCGCGTGGATTCCGCAAAAGTGATCGAAGCGAGCGGCGCGGCGGCGAAGACATTCGTCCACGCTGACTTCGCCCGGATCGCGGAAGACGCGCGCAGCGTCATCAGCGCTTCGCTTTTCGGCGCACTCGCTGCCACCGGAGCATTGCCATTCCGCCGCGAACAATTTGAGGATGCGATTCGCAAGGGCGGCGTGGGCGTGGAAAGCAGCTTGGCAGCCTTCGATGCTGGATTTCGCGCGGCAGCAGATCGAGCCGCAAGCGCGATCGGCAGAACGGAGCCAACCAAAGCTAAAGTCGGGCCACGTCTTCAAGCGCTTGCCGTGGAAATCGAAAGTGAGTTTCCGGCGGCAAGCCGTGAAATTCTGCTGGCAGGAGTCGAGCGTCTCGCAGATTATGAGGACGTCGCATATGCCAGCGACTACCTCAAGTGGCTTGAGCCGATTCGAGATCTGGATGCAAAGTTCGGTCACAACGATTCGGCGTTGCTCGGCGAGACTGCCCGTTACCTGGCTCTCTGGATGTCCTATGAAGACGCGCCGCGCGTGGCGGATTTGAAAATCCGGCGCACGCGCTTCGATCGTGTGCACCAGGACGCCCGCGTCGAACCTGCACAGATGCTTCAAATCAAGGAATTCCTGCATCCGCGCGTGCAGGAAATTGCGGACATGGCTCCTGCGCCCCTCGGCCGGCTGCTTCTCCGCTCCGCTCTGATGCGCCGCCTAACCGAAGCGATAACGGGGAACGGAAAAATCGTCGAGACCACCTCGCTCCATGGATACTTGCAACTCTATATGGTCGCGTGCATGCGCCGGTGGCGCCGAGTGTCGCTGCGCTTCGGAAAAGAACAGAAAGCCATCGCCGGCTGGCTTGACCTGATCGCGCGCGTTGCCCCGGAGGATTACGCACTCGCGCTCGAAATTGCCGAATGCCCGCGTATGGTAAAGGGCTACGGCGACACGCACGCGCAAGGCGAAAAAAATTACGAAGCAATCATGGCCGCGTTGCCGGTGTTGCGCCCGAAACGCAACGCCGCGCAGCGCCTAAGAAACCTCCGCGAGGCGGCGCTGGCCGACGACACGGGAGAAAAGCTCGCCAAGGCATTGGCCGGTGAGGCAACGAATTGATTGGGCGGTCGACTGGTCAATGGCCCGGTGCGATAGGCCAACTGTTGCGATTAGATTTTCGAGTTCTAATAGCAACATTTGATTTACAGGATTTCGCCTATGTGGTTTAAAAGCAGCAAGATGCGAATTTATAACCGCAACAAAAACGGCTTTTTCGGTGCATTTGAGTTTCGTGGCACCAGAGGAATTGGCGCCGTAAGAGTTCGTGATTTGCTCGGATTTGGAAGACAAGCAAACGCATTGGGAGACAAGGAATGAGGATCGTTTGCCTCGGAGGCGGCCCCGCCGGCCTCTACTTTTCAATTCTCGCCAAGAAAGCCAATCCTTCCTGGGACATCACTGTCGTGGAACGCAATCGCCCGGACGACACGTTCGGCTGGGGCGTCGTTTTCTCCGACAAAACGATGGATGGATTCAAAGACGTGGACCCGGAAACGCACTCTGAAATTACTCGCGCGTTCCGCCACTGGGACGACATCGACGTTTTTTTCAAAGGGCAGAAGGTAACCTCCGGCGGCCACGGATTTTGCGGAATCGGCCGAATCAAGCTGCTGCAAATTCTTCAGAAGCGCGCCGCGGGCCTCGGCGCGAAATTGGTTTTCCAGACCGAGATCACAGATCCCGACGCGTACGCCTCCGATTACGATCTCGTGATCGCGTCCGACGGCGCTTCGTCCGTCACGCGGCGCAAATACGAAAGCATTTTCAAGCCTAATATTCAGCCGCGCCAGAATCGTTTCATCTGGCTCGGAAGCAAAAAGAAACTCGACGCGTTTACTTTCGATTTTGCGAACACGGAAGGGGGCTGGTTCAATCTGCATGCCTACCGCTTCGATGCGGATTGGTCCACCTTCATCGTCGAGACGCCGGAGAAAAACTGGCTGAAAGCCGGCATCGACAAAATGGAGCAGGAAGAATCGATCGCGCTCTGCGAAAAGCTGTTTGCCGATCGCCTCGACGGCAACGCGCTGATCTCGAACGCGAAACACTTGAAGGGTTCGGCCGTGTGGCTGAAATTTAATCGCGTGCTGTGCGAAAAATGGTTCCACAAAAATATCGTGTTGATCGGCGATGCAGCGCACACCGCGCATTTCAGCATCGGCTCAGGAACAAAACTGGCGATGGAAGACGCCATCGCGCTCACGCGCGTGCTTTCGCATCTCGATGGCGACGTGACGAGCGCGCTGCAGAAATATCAGGAAGAGCGCGAGATCGAAGCGCTGAAATTACAAAGTGCGGCGCGCAACCGGATGGAATGGTTCGAGCAGGTAGAGCGCTACGTTCATCTCGATCCGGAGCAGTTCACTTACAGCCTACTGACTGGAAGCCAGCGCATTGGGCACGAGAATTTGAAGCTGCGCGATTCCGGCTACGTTGAGAAGGTCGAGAACTGGTTCGCAGCGCGCACCGGCGTGGATCACGCCGTACCGCCGATGTTCACTCCGTTCAAAGTTCGCGGATTGTCGCTGAAAAATCGCGTGATCGTTTCGCCGATGGCGGTGTACATGGCGGAGGACGGCGTGCCGAACGACTTTCACCTCGTTCACATGGGCTCGCGGGCGATGGGCGGCGCGGCAATGGTCTTCACGGAGATGACCTGCGTTTCACCCGACGCGCGAATCACGCCGGCGTGCCTAGGAATCTGGAACGACGCGCAACGCGACGCCTGGAAGCGCATCGTGAATTACGTTCACACCTATTCGGATGCGAAGATCGCACTGCAACTCGGGCATTCGGGGCGCAAGGGTTCGACGCGCCGCGGTTGGGAGGGAATCGACCAGCCGCTGGCTTCTGACAACTGGCCACTCGTTTCCGCCTCTCCGCTGCAATACATCACCGGCGTGTCGCAATTTCCCCGCGAAGCGACTCGCGCGGACATGGACCGAATTAAGGCCGATTTCGTCTCGGCCGCTGAGCGCGGCGCCGCTGCGGGATTTGACTGGCTCGAATTTCACTGCGCGCACGGCTATTTGATGTCGAGCTTCATTTCGCCGCTCACGAATTTGCGCAAAGATGAATACGGCGGATCGCTCGAAAATCGCTGCCGCTACCCGCTCGAAGTTTTCAAGGCGATGCGCGCCGTGTGGCCCCAGGAGAAGCCGATGAGCGTCCGCATCTCGGCGCACGATTGGGTACCCGGCGGAATTACACCGGAGGATTCGGCGGTGGTGGCCCAGCTTTTCAAATGCGCCGGAGCGGACATGATTGACTGCTCATCAGGACAAGTGAGCAAGGAAGAGCGGCCTGTGTACGGGCGCATGTTCCAGGTTCCATTTTCAGATCGCATCCGCAACGAAGTGGGAATCCCGACGATCGCGGTGGGAAATATTTTCGAAGGCGATCACGTCAACACGATCATCGCCGCCGGCCGCGCCGATCTTTGCGCGGTGGCGCGTCCACATCTCGCCGATCCCGCGTGGACTCTGCACGAAGCAGCCAAGCAGGGATATCGGGACATGTGGTGGCCCGATCCGTATTTGAACGGCAAAGAGCAGCTGGAGCGCAATCTTGCTCGCGCGGCGCTTTTGAGGCTACAGGTGTGAGTGGCGCTTCGCGCGGCGCAAATTCGCAGTTCCTCTCGGGAAAGCATGCTCTCGTCACGGGCGGCTCGCGCGGCATCGGTGCAGCCGTGGTGGAGATATTACTCGCGCACGGCGCGCGCGTGACGAGCGTGAGCCGCGCAGGCACGCCGTCGAGCCAAGCTGTGGTTTCGGGTTCGCGCGACGTACTTCACCACGCGAGTGCAGACGTTACCGATGCGGAATCCGTGAGGAAAGCGTTTGAATCGGCGCGCGGACACTTTGGCGAAATCGCGATTCTGGTAAACAATGCCGGGCAGGCCGCATCGGCTCCGTTTTTGAAAACGGATCCAGCGCTCTGGCAAAAAATGATGGCCGTCAATCTGGGCGGAACATTTCATTGCACGCAGGCCGCCCTCGCAGGCATGCTTGCCGCTGGCTGGGGGCGAATCGTCAATATCGCGAGCACGGCGGGATTGACCGGCTACGGATATGTGGCGGCATACTGCGCGGCGAAGCATGGCGTGGTCGGGTTAACGCGCGCGCTCGCAATCGAGGTTGCCACAAAGGGTGTAACGGTGAACGCGGTGTGTCCCGGGTTTACAGATACAGACATCGTAAAAGAAGCGGTCGGGAATATCGTCGCGAAGACTGGCCGCACGGCGGAGCAAGCGGGGGCGGACCTGGCGTCGCGAAACCCGCAAAAAAGATTGGTGCGACCCGAAGAAGTGGCAAATACGGTGGCGTGGCTGTGCCTACCAGGAAGCGAAGCGATCACGGGGCAGGCGATTGCGGTGGCTGGCGGCGAGGTGATGTAGCCGTGGTAACGAACGAGAGTTGGAGAGAATGATGCGACATCTGTGGGGTGAGCCACACACGCCGCCGGGAAACCGGACAACCCTTGCGAAATATGCGGCGCGCAATTTTCAGTTTGAAGTTTCGCGCGCTGTGGCCACGATTACGCTGAACCGGCCGGAGCGAAAAAATCCGCTGACGTTTGAATCGTACGCGGAATTGCGCGACCTTTTTCGCACGATGACGCAGGCGGACGACGTGAAGGTGGTGGTGCTGAACGGAGCGGGAGAAAATTTCTGCTCGGGTGGCGACGTGCATGAAATTATCGGGCCGCTCACGAAGCTGGACATGCCGGGACTGCTGGCGTTCACGCAATTGACAGGCGATCTGGTGAAGGCGATGCGAGCCTGCCCGCAGCCGATCGTAGCGGCGATTGACGGAATCTGCGTGGGAGCCGGAGCGATTCTGGCGCTCGCTTCCGATATTCGCTTCGGCACGGCGCGCAGCAAGACTGCATTTCTATTTACTCGGGTCGGTTTGGCCGGATGCGATATGGGAGCCTGTGCGATGCTGCCGCGAGTGGTGGGGCAAGGGCGGGCTTCCGAACTTCTTTATACGGGGCGCAATTTGCCTGGCGAGGAAGCCGAGCTCTGGGGATTTTTCAACCGTCTATGCGCGCCGGAAAGCCTGTTGAAGGAAGCGCAGGCCTTGGCGGCAGAGCTGGCGGCTGGTCCTACGTTCGCGCACGGCATGACAAAAAAAATGCTGCATCAGGAATGGGACATGGGCGTCGATGAAGCGATCGATGCCGAGGCGCAGGCACAAGCGATCTGCATGACCACGAACGATTTTCACCGCGCGTATCACGCGTTTGTGGCCAAGCAGAAGCCCGAGTTCAAGGGAGATTGAGAATGGTAGACAGCAGCTTTCTCAATTGGCCCTTTTTCGAGGAGCGCCACCGAAAGCTGACGAGGGAATTGGAAGCGTGGGCTTCCGCGCACCTGTCTGCGAGCCATGACGGGAATATTGACGAGGCTTGCCGGAAACTGGTGCGCGAACTGGGCAGCGCGGGCTGGTTGAAGTATGCGATTGGCGGAACGGCATATGGCGCTGCCGCAGAGACGATCGATACGCGCGCGCTTTGCATTATTCGGGAGACGCTCGCGCGGCATTCCGGACTGGCTGATTTTGCATTCGCGATGCAGGGTTTAGGCTCAGGCGCAATCACACTCTTCGGGACCGAAGCTCAGAAGCAGAAATATCTGCCGCGTGTGGGGAGCGGAGAGTACATTTCGGCGTTTGCGCTCTCGGAACCGGAAGCGGGATCGGATGCGGCGGCGATGCAGTGCGAAGCGACGCGAAGCGGGGACTCCTACGAGCTGAATGGCGAAAAGACCTTCATTTCGAACGGAGGAATCGCGGATTTCTACGTGGTGTTCGCGCGCACGACGGAATCGGGTGGGTCGCGAGGAATCACAGCATTTATTGTGGACGCGAAAACGCAGGGCTTGGATATCGCGGAAAGAATTCAGGTGATGGCGCCGCATCCGTTGGCGCGTTTGAAATTCACGAATTGCGGGATTCCAGATTCGCAGCGGCTGGGCGAGGTGGATCAGGGGTTCAAAGTGGCCATGGCGACTCTGGACGTGTTTCGGACGTCCGTGGCTGCCGCAGCGACTGGATTCGCCCGACGCGCGCTCGAGGAAGCCTTGCGGCGCGCCTTTTCGCGCAAGATGTTTGGGCAAACGCTGGCGGATTTTCAGCTGACGCAAGCCAAGCTGGCGGAAATGGCGACAGGGATTGACGCCGCGGCGTTGCTTACTTACCGGGCCGCATGGCAGCGCGACCAAGGGCAGAACGTGACGGTGGCGGCGGCGATGGCAAAAATGACGGCGACGGAGACTGCGCAGAAAGTGATTGATGCTGCGGTGCAAATGTTTGGCGGCCAGGGTGTGGTGAGCGAAGAGCCGGTGGAGCGTCTCTATCGCGAAATCCGGCCACTGCGTATTTACGAAGGCGCGACAGAGGTGCAGCAATTGATCATCGCGCGCGGGATCATCAAGCGGTTTCAAGAGAGCGAGCTTTCGCAAAGACAAGTGAAAGGCGCCGAAGCGACCCATCTTGCGGGAGGGCGCAAAGCATGAAGATTCTGCAGCCGCCGTCGTGGGCACGCCCGAGAGGCTTCTCCAATGGAGTAGCGGCGAGAGGCAAAATCATTTTTGTGAGCGGGACGGTTGGCTGGGACAGAGAAGGGAAGTTTGTTTCGAATGAGTTTGTGGGACAAGCGCAGCAGGCTCTAAAAAATATCGTTGAGATTCTGGCAGAAGCGAAAGCGAAGCCGGAACACATCACGCGAATGACCTGGTACGTGACCGACAAGAAGGAATATCTCGCAGCGTCAAAAGAACTGGGCGCCGCATATCGCGAAATCATCGGCGCGTACTACCCGGCTATGACGGCCGTGCAGGTGACGGCATTGATAGAAGACCAGGCAAAGGTTGAGATCGAAGTGACGGCTGTGGTTCCGGATTGAGTTAAATTCCAACCGTCCGATTTTCTTTGCGATTCCCCGGTTACAAGTCGTGTAAGTCCCTATTGCAACGGAGTTTGCGCTGAGGCTTCGAATGTCGTATGGTAGCGCCACAGTTGGGGGCGGCCTGTTAACCGGGTACAGCGGGTCTAATTTTGGGGGGTAGCTATGAATTTGTTCCGAGTGTCTGTCTGCTTCGCCCTGTTGGTGTGCTTATTTTCGCTTGCGACGCCTGCGCACGGGCAAGCGGTGACCGCATCATTACAAGGGCAAGTGCTGGACGCGAGCGGTGGCGGCGTTCCGAAGGCAAAAGTATCGGCGGTGAACACGGAAACCGCGTTCTCGCGCTCGACGGAAAGCGATTCGAGTGGGGAATACAGCCTTCCGGCCATGCCTGCCGGCCGCTACACGGTTTCCGCGCAACTGCCAGGCTTCAAGACAGACACCGGTGAAATCACCCTCCAAGTGGGACAAGTGGCGACGCTTAATTTCAAGCTCGCCGTGGGTGAGGTGAGCGAGAAGGTGGAAGTGCAGGCGCAGTCGGAGGTGACCGAGCCCACGCGAACGCAAATCAGCAACGTGATTACGCAGAACCAGATTCGCGATCTGCCGGTGAACGGACGCGAATTCATCGATTTCGCGCTGCTATCGCCCGGAGTGCAGATCGGCGATACGACTTCCGGAAGCACCGACGTAATCGTGGAACCGGTGACGAAGATTTCTTTCGCCGGGCAGAACATTCACTTCAATTTCATCGCCGTGGATGGAGCGGACGATATTTCGACGGCCTCTGGAATTCAGCGTGGCACGCCACCGCAGGATTCCGTGCAGGAATTTCGCGTGATCAACACGGACTACAGTACCGAATATGGCCGCGCGACGGCGGGCATCGTGAACATCATTACGAAGAGCGGAACGAACGACTGGCACGGGACGCTGTACGAGTATTTCCGCAACAACAATCTGGATGCAAAGAGCGTTCTTTCCGTGCCCGGGTTCAACGTGTTGCGGCAAAACCAGTTTGGCGCCGCGATTGGCGGACCGATTCAGAAGGACAAGACTTTTATCTATGCGAATTATGAAGGGCAGCGGCGAGCCGAATCACCAACGTACAATTCGGTGGTTCTGAACAACATCGATGCGATCAATGCGGTGAAGACGGAAGTGTATGGACTGCCGGCTGAGAATCTGTTCGTGCTGCGGGACTCGAACACGGATAACGGATTTGTGCGGATCGACCACAACTTCAACGCCAAGAACTATCTCTTCGCGCGGTATTTCATCAACGACGACCGGCTGACGAACCAATCGCCTCTGAACAACGGCTTCGATCTGCCCTCGGCGTTCAAGAATAACTACATTCGCGATCAATCGCTGGCCGGCGGTTTGACTTCGACGCTTTCTCCTTCGTGGATCAATGAACTGCGGATGCAGTACGCGCACCGAAATTTTGATTTTCCGGTGGTCTCCACGCAGCCGCACCTTGAGGTGGCCAATACGTTTGCGGTGGGCGTGAATCGCGGCAACCCGGACATTTATACGGAGAGCCGCTTCGAGATCGTGGACAACGTGACGCATAACTTCGGGAATCACACGGTGAGTTTTGGCGGAAATTACGATCACGTGAACACGTACGAATCGTTCCCTTTGTTTTATCCATTTGAAGCTGATTTTGCGAACCTGCCGGCTTTTCTGGGGACGGATGGTGTCGTACACGCTGTCAACAAAAACCTTTGTGCGCCTCCCGCGATTTGTCCCGATCCGTTCGTCGTCTTTTTCGAAAGATTCAGCACCACGACCGATCCGCTATTCAACGAAGGCGCACTGGTGGGAGGCACGGCTATTTATCAGGGCGGGCCGATCTCGCAATCTGTGAGGCGGCAGGCGTCGGCTACGCTTACCCACACTTACAACGGGCTCTTTATTCAGGATAAGTGGCGCGTGACTCCCCGGCTGACAGTGAACGGGGGATTGCGCTGGGAATTTGAGACCTGGCCATCGGGCGTGCTTAACACGCAATGGAACAACTTTGACCCGCGATTGGGTGTCGCCTACAACCTGGGGACATCTCGAAACGTGGTGTTTCGCGCAGGGTTTGGGTTGTTTCACGGGATTATTCCGTCGCCACTGCTGATGTGCCAGGCGCCATCGTGCGGAGGACTTTCGACGTTTCCCGGGCGCGATTTTGAAAACCAGTTGAATGCGAGAACCGGATTGTTCAGCTTCGCGAGCAGTCCTGATATTAATTTTCTGGCGCTCAATGCGCTGCTGACGCAAGGGACGTATCCAAACGGAACTCCCGAAGCATTTTGCCCCGATGGGACGCTAGCTAGCTGCGGGTTTCTGCAGGACGCTACCATCGTGCGATTCGATAAGGGCTCGGAAAATCCCTATGGAATTCAGGCCAGTGCGTCGATCGAATTTCAACCGTTCAGAGACTCGGTGCTGAGCATTTCGGGGATTCATTTGCGCGGCGTGCATCTGGGGAGCTTCTACAACGTGAATCAACCGGACCCGAGCGGAACGGTTCAGGTGTTCGACTCAAATGGAACGCCTGGCTGCAAGAACGTCTACTTTAATTTTGAATTTACAATGACGCCGCCGACGACATGTCCAGACCGTTATCCTGCGGGATTCGTGATTCCTGGAACTCCGCACATCAATGCGATTCCGGGGTTCCGCGATCCGCAGTTCAGCGTATTTTTTGAGGCGCGCTCGTCGTGGGATTCGGTGTACGACGGGCTGCTGGTGAATTTTACGAAGCGGCTGTCGCACCATTTTTCGGTGGAAGCGAGCTATACATACGCGCATTCGATTGACGACGGGCCGAATCCGAGCTTCGTACTGATTCCACAGGACAGCAATGGCGGCAATTTCCGAGCGGAGCGCGCGAACTCGGCGGACGACATTCGGCACCGCTTCGTTTCGAATGCGATCTTCACCAGCCCGGCAGAAAATAAATTTTTGCGCGATTTTACATTCAGCACGATTCTTACGTTCCAATCGCCGCCTTGGTTTACAAAGTATGCGGGCTTTGACGCCAATGGAGACGTCTTCGGAAATAACGATCGGGTGGGCTCCGAGCCGAGGAATACGTTCCGAGGAGACAGTCTGCAGACAATTGATATTCGTCTGGAGCGCACTTTTCCGATTCACGAGCGGTTCAAGCTGCAGCTGATGTTTGAGGCATTCAACCTCTTCAATACGGTGAACGTGAAGTACTTCAACACGAGCTACGGCGCGGCAGATTTTTGCCCGTTCGATGCGGGAGCGCCGGGATGCGCGGGCGTGAATCAGTTCTTCAAGGAAGGATCGCCGAATCCGTCGTACGGGACGCCAAGCGCGGTGTTTAATCCACGGCAGCTGCAACTTGCTGCGCGGATTAATTTCTAGACTGGAGGCGGGCTTCGGCGAGACGCCTGGGGCTGATACAAGACGGAGCTGGGCGAAGTGTGAGTTAGGCGCGTGCTCTTGAAATTTCCGGCTGTTCTGCTTAGGCAATATGCTTCAGGAAATCAGAATCTTTCAGGGTAGGATTTTTCTACGGAGTACAGACAATGCGGTTCGGTATTTATGCGGAAATGCAGACGCCACCCGGCAAATCGCATTCGGCGATGACCTGGGAAATTCTTCGGCAGATCGAGCATGCAGATCAAGTTGGGTTTGATGTGTACTCGGTGATTGACCATCACTTTTTTCAGAAATTTTCCATTTCCGCAAACCCGCTGGCACTTTTTGCCGCCGCCGCGCAACACACCGAACGGATTCGCTTCCGCGTGGCGCTGTTTACGCTGCCGCTTGAAAATCCGATGAGGCTTGCGGGGCAGATCGCCGAGGCCGATATTTTGACGCGCGGCCGGCTGGAGTGCGGGCTGGGGCGCGGGCATGCGTGGCTCTTTGCGCCGTCGGCGATGCCGCTGGAGGAGAGCCGTCCGCGGTACGAGGAAGCGATTGAGATTCTCGAGCGCGCGTGGACAAAAGATCGGTTTTCGTACGCTGGAAAGTTTTACAACGTGAAGGATGTGACCGTAGTGCCGAAGCCGATGCAGAAGCCGTATCCTCCGCTTTACACCGGCGGAACGAGCGACGTCACGTACCAGGTGGCCGGCGAACGAGGGTGGGGAATTTTCGTGCCGCCGCTTTTACCGTGGGGAGTGCTGGAGAAGCCACTGGGGATCTACAAGAAGGCCTGTGCGGAAAATGGGCACAAGCCGAATATCGTTTACATCCGGCCCGTCTATTTGGATGACGACGAAAAACAGATTCGAAAAGAGGTGGAAGCGGCGCTGCACAATTTTCTCGCGTTCAACGCCTCGCCGGTGGAATTCTTGCAGGAAGAATCGAAGAAGGCCGAGCTACGCGCGAAGGGCTATGGTTTTTATGCGAGCGGGGCGTTGGAATCTTTGACCAAGCTGAGCTACGACGAGATCGTGGAGCAGGAAATCGGATTTATCGGCACGCCGAAAAAAGTGGTCCGCCAGGTGCAGAATCTTCAGGACAAGGGCGGAATTGGCGAACTGGCGATTGTTTCCAATTTTGGCGGGATCGAACATTGGAAGTCGATCAAGACGCAGCAGCTTTTTGCTGAGCGCGTGATTCCGGCGTTTCGGCCGAGTTCCATAGACGCTCACACTTCTGCTTAGAAGCCTGCGATGCCAGAGGTCGTAATTACAAAGCCGAAAATGCTATGAGTATTCGCGCCGGTGCTTCCGCGGCACAAACGGCACAACGGTTTGCGCCGTTCAGCGCGCGCCGAATTTTTGTGATTGGCGGGATCGCTCTCATCCTCTGTGGAATGATCGCCGGCGATATCTTTGCGGCTTTTATCCTGCATCCCAATGCGAATCGAATCGGAGAAAATCTGCTGAACGCCACGCGGGCGGTGGCTTCGCATAACCCTCAGGCTGCGGGCGCTGCTTTTCAGAATATTGGCGGGTTGCTCGAGAATCGCGGCACGAAAGTGGACGCGCATTCACACATGATTGGGTTTGGTTACATTGCGTTACTCGTCGCGTTGCTTCAGCCGTATTTGGCGTTTGCCGAATCGGTGAAGAAATTCCTGGCGAAGCTGTTTGTTTTCGGCGCGATATTGCTGCCCGTGGGTGTGTTTCTGATTCATTATGTTGGATTGGCTGGAAGCCCGTTTGCGGCGATTGGCTGGGCCAGCGTATTTGCCGATTTTGGCGGATTCCTTGTCTGGGTCGTGTGCCTCTGCGAATTGGCGGGCATGGCGACATACTTTCGCGCGCGGCCGGCGATTCGAGTCTCCGATGAACTTCTCGGCGATTACAGCTGGGCGGCCCGCGCATTGCTGAGCGGCGGGACGTTGCTGGTTCTGATCGGTTTTCTTCACGGAAGCTATTACGCGGGCGCGCATCTTTTCCGCTATGAGGCGGAAGACAGCGAATTGCTTTCGGCGATGACGACGCGGGCTGCAGCCGGCGATCGAGCAGCGGCGCTTCAGGCGGTCGCCGACTATGGGCAATTGCAGGGCGCGAAGGCCGTCAACGTCGCGGCACACGCACACGTGATTGAGTTTGGGGTTCTCGCGATTCTTCTCGCTTTCTTTCAGCCGTACGTGTTTCTTAGCGAGAGGTGGCGGCGTACTTGGGCGGTGGTGTTGCTGGCAGGTTCGCTGACGCTGCCGGTGTTTGTCCTACTCGAGCTGCAGTGGGGCTTGCTGGCCGGAGGATTGGCGGACGCCGGTGGCCTGCTTGTGATCATCGCGCTTTCTGCGATGCTCGTTGGAATTTGGCGATATACAGGGAAACTTGACTCGGCGGCCGGTGGGTCATGACGACCTCGCGAAAGCTTTTAATATTTGGAGGGCTCCTGCTGGCGGTCTGGGGGATGGGTTACGGCATCTGGTACGCCGTTTTTATCGAGCATCAAACGGTTGATGGACTGGGATCGGCGCTCGCAACTGGTTTTATGCGCGCAGCGGAAAATCGAATGGCGGAATCGCAAGCAGCTCTAGCGGACGTAGCGGCGCGAAGCTTCGTATACGTCCGACAGGTGGACGCGCATGGGCACTGGATTGGATTGGGCTTACTGCTTTTGATCTTGGGGATCGCGTTTGACCGAGTCGGTTTCGCCGAGCGCGTCCGCACGTATATTGCGATGGCGCTCCTCGCCGGAGCGATTGCCTTTCCGTTTGGAGTTTTGCTTGAAACGTGGAATCGAGGCGGGGTTCCGCAGGCGATTGCGGTGATTGGATCGGTGCTAGTAATACTCGGCTTATCGGGAACAGCTTGGGGATTTGCCCGCAGCGATTCCTAGTGATTTTTTCAATGCCCGCCAATGGAATCGCGCACTTTGCCGTACTGCGCGCCCCACGAATCTGTCATCTGATGCCGGATATCCCAGAGCTCGGGGAAAAATCGAACGCGCAGTCCGTCGTTCAGCAGCTCCACGGAACGACCCTTCAAGGACTTTGAGCCCATGCCGATGGTTCGCTGAATCAATTGCAAGTGTACGAATCGAAAGCGCTGAAAAAGCTCGTCAAATTCCGCGAGCACCTCGGCGACGACGTATGCATCGGAGTGGGCGTAATTTGAGTTGTAGATCTGCTCCACCGTTAGATTGTGCTTGTCGAGGTAGTGCTCTTTGAACGACTGCCAGATGTGCGGATGCATTTTCAGCAGAGTGCGAAAGCCGGGCGATTCCTGGCCGCTGCCGTTCCCGAGCTGCAGCCGGATTTCCTGGTATTCCTTCGGCGACATGGTTTCGAGCAGGGCAAGTTGCTCGATCAAGAGGCGCATGGCGATATGAACGCGCTTGAACAGCGTGACTACCCGATTGGTGTTTTCCTGTTGCAAGTAGTCATCCACATCGAGGAGCGTATAGCCGATCAGCTTCATCCAGAGCTCTTCGATCTGGTGGACTAATTGGAACTGCAATTCGTCCGCGTTGCAAAAATCCTTGAAGTCTTTCTGGCAGGAAAGGAGCGCCTTGGTGTTCAAGTAGATTTCGTAATCGAGCGTCCCTTCACCATTCATGATGGAATAAAAATGTTCGCGATCCATCCTATTCCTCTCTTTCAGTGATGCTTCCCAGCAACGGCGGATTGAGTTCACCTGTAGAGCGTCGAAATTTCCTGGCGGCGCGACCTATGATACTCATCAAGCTTCGCATTGGCGGAGGCAATCGTCTCGAGTTCATCCGCAACGCGCTCCAGACCATTCCCCGGCACCACCGAGTACAGTTCGCCATCCGCCAGATCCGTGTAGACTCGATTGCCCATGCACCCGGAACTGGTGACGGCTCCTCTCGCCATCGCCGCCGGGATGGCCATGCAAGTGGGACGCCCAAGCATCGGAAATTGCGGCGTGCGCCCCGCGCGATGAGCCGCCTCCTGGAGCAACATGATCTGCGCTGCCGGGCCGGCAAAAATCACAACGTCGGGATCGACCGGCGTTTCACCGAGCGGCGAATAGACCACCGCGCCGGGTGTCTTGGCGAGTTGCAGGATGCCGGGGACTTCTTCCATTTTGATGTAGCCGATATCCGTCATAAAAGAAAGCGTTTGTTCGAGTTCTTTGACGCGCTCCTGCAGCAGGAGAATATTGTGAGTGTGGCTTCCGACGGCACAGTTGTACTGGTCGGCGGGCACGGTGTAGAACGTCTTTCCGGCGGCTGCAATTCGCCAAAAACTGCAACCGGAAGGCTCGGCCCCTTCAAATTTCGCGACACCCTTGGGTGGATTTTGCAGAAATTTCACCGCGACCGGACGTTTCTTCAAGCTCAGTGATTTTGAAATCTTCGTCTCCACACTGCTGTACTGACTCATCGCGGCTCCAATCGGCATCGGTGGTTGCAGCTTTTATCCTAACCCGAATTCGAAAAAGGCGAGATCGAATACGCGGAAAATCTTTGAAGAACGGTCTAGTGCAGAAGATGGAATTCGATGCTGATGTCTTCATCCGTTTCGATGGGCTCTCCATTTCGGAGGGCGGGCACGTAGCGCCAGTATTGAGCGGCGCCAAGGGCAGCCGACGTGAGGGATGCCGGGCCGCTGATGACCCTGAGGTTCTTGACTCTCCCGTCCTGTCCTACCGTAGCGTGGATTTTTACCGTGCCTTCCACGCGCTGCTGCAACGCTTCCTTGGGGTAGAAAGGCTCCACGCGATAAATCAAATGCGCCGCCACGAGACGATCCGCAGGAGGTTGCGTTCGAGGCGGTACACTCGAGCTCGGACTGACGGTGGCACGCATTGATGGTGCAGCGGCACTGGGAGGCGCGACGGACATTCCGTTGCCACCTGGATTCGCAGCAGGAGATGTTTCCGAGCTAGTTTGTACAGCGGGTAGATTCACCTGTGCGCTATCCGGCGGGTTATCGCTGCCGTTTTCTGACGAATCCATATTTTCGCCGCGAGATTGATCGGCGCGAAGCTTTTGGTGGGACGCTACAGCGAGCGGCGAGGACTGCGCGTGGGCCAATTTCTGGTTGCGGTTCTGGCCCGGCTTCTGACCAGGCGCTGTCGCTGCACTGGGAACCGGCTGATCCGCCGATATGGATTGTGCAGCGGCGTCATTGGCGGAATCCGTGTTGTTCGGGGAATGCATCGCCACACTTCGGCCCACAACAATGCCTAGGCCAAGACACCCGGCGGACAGCAACAGGCATAGTGCCAACAGCCCTACAAAACTGCGCAGATTCCAACTGCGCTCTGACGGCGAAGCCTTGAGCTCGTCTTTCGGCGCTTCCAATCGCGCAATTGGAGCCCCGGACGATGTGACAGGCCGGGCCACGTTTGAAATGGATGTTTCGGAAGGCAACGCTGCAGACGCAACCAAGCCGGACATAGGAGCTGTCGCTATTGAATGATCGTTCAGATTGTCTTGGGCGCGCCAAGCTGATGCCGTTGCGGCTGAATTCAAAATTGAGCCGGCGCCGTCTTTAGAGCGCGGCCTGGTCCCCGGGAGGCTCTTGGGGCCCAGTTCGCGGGTTTTTCTGGCGAAATCTTCGCCATGGGCAGCGCTTGCGCCAGAGTCGAGCCGGTTTCGAGATCCGTTCGCGTTCTCAGTCTTGTTATCCCTCTGAACGACCACGTCCGAACGCTGCATGGAATTGAGCAGCTTGTCGCTGGGCAAACCAAGCTGAGGATCGCGTCTACGATATAGCAGGTCGCCGTTTTCAGGAGAATTGGGAGAAAGAGGGCGCTCCATCGGGCGCGCGGCGATCGAACTGGACTCCAAACCCAAACCAGACTGTTTACATTCGGTCTGCAGCACCTCTCCGTTTCCAAGATCCGTGCCGGGTACATTTGTGGTTGGTTCGTCGCCCGCCAAGATTGCAGCCAAATCCGCAGGTGCAACCGCTTCCTTGACAGGCGCGGATTCCATCGCCGTTCCTGGACGGGCGGCAGCCCGCAGGCTCTCTCCCGCGCGATCGATCCCTGCGGGAATTGACGCCCACTCTGAGACCAAGTTCGTCCATTTGTCCGGGCGAGCTTTCGCTCGCGTCGCAGGCGGTTCGGGGGCCGCGGGTTGAGCCTGAAGACGCTGGTTCTCCCGAGCGACATAAAGCGGTTCGAGGTTTTCCAATGCGAGCCATTCTTTTATTTCCAGCCGGACTTCCTCGGGCAAGTCAACAAATTCGATGCCAGCTTCTTTCTTCGTATCGCTCATCCAAGCAACTTTGGCTCGGGTTTCAAGTCGCTTGCATGATTTGTGCAGCTGGAGCCGCAGGTCAACGATGGGGTCGGGCGGCAGGACGGTCACCGCATGCACGGCGAGACCGCTCTCGCTGATGTTCAGAACGATTCCGCCATTATCGGCGCCGATATCCAGGTAGGCTAGCGACTTGACCTGGTGGCGCACACACCGGCGCCTCTCGAGTCCGTCAAGCGAACTTCCTGTCTGTGTCGGCGTCATGGTTTGCACGTGCTGTGAGCCGGGCTTCCCTAATCCTGCCGAATGTTGCCTGATTCTACGACTTTAGTGTCCCCACGTCACGAGCCGTTTCGAGTAAAAGTGGATTTTAACTATGTATTTCATTTCCTGGCGCGGGACAGTTTTTTGCGCAACAGCGGATTGGCCCACCGCGCGCTCGAACATTAGAGCAAACGAGCGTCCAGTTGCGACAAATTTTGGCGGGTTACCCTAAGCGTCAGTCAAAAAAGGATTTAAAGAGCCTGACGGTCTGGCGCAGCGACGATTGCTTGCTGGTAGCGTCTCTAAACGGAGACAGATTCAACGCCTGTGGAATCAGCGAGGATACACTTTTGCGTTCAGTTTTGTTGAAATGGTGGCGGAGAAGTCCCAGGGACACTTACACCGTAAGACCGCCAAAATGAAGTGGCGCGCCCGGCCCGATTCGAACGGGCGACCCTCTGCTTAGAAGGCAGATGCTCTATCCAACTGAGCTACGGGCGCGTATCCTACCTGGATATTAGACTATTTGTCGCAAAGGCGAGCACGATTTCGTGGGGAATTTGTCTTTCCAGGATGGTAACCGTTCAGATGGGCAATTCGGTATTCCTCAATAAAACAAGCACTTTTTCGATCCTCGGCTTCACGCGTGTGCCTTCGTGCTACCAGCTTGCTACCCAAGGAGGAGGCATAGATACCTATTTTGGATTCTGCGATGAGTTGTGAGCCCCCTACAGTCCGTTTTTCACTTGACGCCGCGCATGCACTCCGAAGAGGCAGAAGAAGTAAAACGATAAAGCGGGACGGCTCGGTGCCTACTTGATTGCATAACAGAGTCGGCTCCTAGACCTCGAGTAGACTTTGGTTGTTCGACGACCGAAGGCTCGGGAAAAGGAGCCGAGCATGTTGATTATCG